>ENA-ORTL01000111-ORTL01000111.1-human-gut-metagenome-genome-assembly--contig:-NODE-111-length-121087-cov-20.6591_pt1 | contig 121087 bp, 146 predicted proteins | sample MGYA00241916_ERZ509196 | MGnify/ENA primary metagenome ERZ509196 (study PRJEB26280, sample SAMEA2338844) | human gut metagenome | biome: human gut; feature: human-associated habitat; material: faeces... | reverse complement strand
TGCAGAACTGCTCTTTTTGTCAACTCTGAATCTGATACTTTCCTAATGAATTTTAGCATAGTTCCATTATAACATGGAACGGAGAGGAGACGGTTGTCATTAGCCATCTTTTTTCTCTTTTTATGGAAAAGTTTTAGGGGCAGATTTGACTCGCATGAGTCAAATCTGCCCCTGTTTGGAACTATCTATTTCCCGATAGCCCCTCAATAACTAATGGCATATCTTATATCAATTTTCTGTTTACACAAAGCTTGAAATGGTCTCAGAGTTTCTACTCTGCCATTTTGCTTTTTATCTCCTCAAATTCCTTATACAATAATCATAAATTCTGAGATAGGTTTGATAAGAATAATGCACACCGTCATATATTCCTTTATTCTGAAAGTTACTGATCCATCCATACTTCTGAAGTGCCGTACAAGCATCAATATACGTAAAATAGTTATTGCTTCCACTACACAATGACATACGTATACTTTTATTAAATGCAGCTACTTGAGCTTCTGTTCTATATGTACCTCCATATGCTTTGATCATGGCACTGTTTACAGGATTTACTGACATATAGTACATATCGCATCTAAACTCGCCTCTTAACTGTTGAGATACACGTCTCATATAATCTATATATGAAGACGAATTCCAAAGATCGTTTACTCCAAGATTAATTATTACCGCCTGTCTGGCTCTTCCTCCGGAATTTTCAAATATTTTACGCACTTTCCTATAAAGGTTTTTATATCCTCCTGTATCATCTCGTCTTTCAAACCACTCCAGGCCTTCACCGCTATCAGCTACAAAATCCACATTAGATGGTTTTCTTGATCCCAGTCCCCATTGAAGTCCAATAGTTCTGGAATCTCCAACAAAGTAAACCATATCATATCCTTCCGGAGTTCGTATATAAGAAGGTGCTTTGTCATCCTCAGGTCCAAATTTTACCATATAATAATTACCTGTTTTTGTAGGGATTCTGTCTCCGGCATAATACTCTGGTCTGGAATTTTTTCCCATTGTCTTAGACCACCCAAGGCACATATTGATGCTTCCTAAATTTACTGATGGAAATACTGGCGTACTTCCTGTATTGGTAGGTACTGATTTCCAGAATTTGCCATCATATTTATACAAGTTTACACTAGTGATTGTCTGAGTTTTTGAGTAAAACTTCATGTCCCCATTTATTTTAATTTTTGTTCCCGGTTTTTGATACGTTTTAGCATTCGCTGTAGTCGACCATCCCAGTCCCATTGTTGTTGACGAATGGGGCACTGACGGCAATGTTATATTTTCACCTTTAATCGCCTGTTTTCTTAAATCTTTATGTTCTTTTTTCCCGTCTTCACTGTAAAATTTTACATCATACAGTTCATATCTATGCAGACAGAATTTTGTATTCTTTGTCACCTTATATCTTGCCCCGGGACTATATCTTTTTACCGTATTACCCGACTTCTCTTCCCAATAACATCTGTATCCGGACCATGAATACTCCGGAAGATTAATCCACTGTCCTGGTTTTACTGTCCTCTCCCAACTTTTATACGTTGGCGTTGACACTACCCCCCGGGCATTAGCAAATACTACTTTACACTTTGCCGATGCAGCAGAAACCTGCTTATTTCCACCAAACAACAAAAAAAATAACATAAGCAAAAAAAATATACCTTTCCACTTACAAAGCTTCCGATTCATATATTACTCCTTATTTCATACTGTCTGTTTCTGTTACTCTGGTTATGATTATATCAGGTTCTATATGAAATTCAATATAATTTTCATCTTTCTTTCATATTTTCGTTATATTTTGATTTTTTATATTCTATTATCCTTTTTCTATCATATATTAATATCAAATATTTGTACTGGAGTTTTATAAATATGTTTTTTAAAAAGCAGAATGCTCTTACCAGATTTATTCTCAAATATCAAATTGCTGTAATTCTGACAGGCTCTTTTATCCTGGGTGCAGTAACAGGAAAAATTGTCACACGGATTGAAAAGCTCCCCAAGCATGTACCGTCAATAGCATCATCCTCTATAAATTCCAGTTCCTCTGCCATCTCCTCAGAATCCACAAACTGGGGTCTTGGTTTTGACGAAGAAGGGAAGCGTCCTACCGGTAACGCATCAATCGAACAATTAAAAAAATATAATGCTTACTATGCTCAAAATACAGACTCAAAAATTCTGTATCTTACTTTCGATGCCGGATATGAAAACGGAAATACCCCAGCTATTTTAGATGCATTAAAAAAACACAACTGTCCTGCCACATTCTTTGTAGTCGGAAATTTTATAGCCGATAATCCCAAACTTATTCAACGCATGATTTCAGAAGGACATACGGTCGGAAATCACACAATGACTCATCCGGATATGTCCAAAATTTCTTCTGTACAAGCTTTTCAAAATGAGCTTTCCTCGGTCGAACAACTGTACAAGAACATAACCGATCAAGATATGCCTAAACTTTATCGTCCTCCTCGCGGAATTTACAGTACGGAAAATCTAACTATGGCCAAAAACCTCGGATACTCAACTTTTTTCTGGAGCCTTGCTTATGTAGACTGGATTCAGGATCAGCAACCTTCAAAAGAAGAAGCCTTTGACAAATTGCTTTCCCGCATACATCCTGGTGCCATCGTTCTTCTTCATAATACATCTTCAACAAATGCAGAAATTCTTGACGAACTTCTTAGCAAATGGGAAGAAATGGGATACCGATTTGGTTCTTTAAACGAATTGACCGGGATATAATCCCGGTCAATTCGTTCACTTTCATATATCCTTTTTAGAGTGAAGTTCCTCTTTAATCTGACTGCTGGAAATTTCAGGTGTCCGTGGTAAATAAACAACTTCGCATCCTTCTTCCTTTAAAAAATCAAATTTTCCAAGCCAGTCATCCCCCATAACAAAAGTATCTACATGGTACTCTTTTACATCTTTACGTTTCTGTGCCCAACTTTCCTCTGGAATCACCAAATCCACATATCGTATTGCCTCTAACAACTGTTTACGTTTTTCGTAGGAAAAATAACATTTTTTTTGTTTTTCTCTCCAGTTAAATTCATCAGTCGATAAGGCCACAATCAAATAATCTCCCATCTGTCTCGCACGGCGCAACAGATTGATGTGCCCATAATGAAGCAAATCGAAAGTTCCATAAGTGATTACACGTTTCATTTTATTTACCTCTCTCAGCCAAAGAGCATTATACTCCAAGCTCCTTTTCGCACATGTCCAAAGCAGATGCAATTACAGCATCCATATCATAATATCTGTACTCTCCAAGTCGTCCGCCAAATACAACTTTATCTTCTTTATCAGCCATTTTTTTATACTCAGAATAAAGCGCACCGTTTTTCTCGTCGTTTACAGGATAATATGGCTCGTCACCTGGTTTCCATTCAGAACTATATTCACGACTGATAACTGTTTTCGGAAGATCGTTTCCCTGTTCATCTTTGCCAAACTCAAACCATTTATGCTCAATGATCCTGGTCCATGGCGTTTCTACGTCCGTATAATTCACTGCCGCATTCCCCTGATAATTCGGCTTATCCAAAACTTCTGTATCAAACCGTACGGAACGGTATTCCAGATGACCAATAGCAAAATTAAAATATGCATCGATTGCACCTGTATAAATTACTCTGTCTGCTATTGAATCATATTCATCCTTCTGCTGAAGATAATCCTCCCCAAGTCGAACTTCTATTCCTTTTAACATATTATCAACCATTTTGGTATATCCACCAATCGGAATGCCCTGATAAAGCGCATTAAAATAATTATTATCATATGTCAGACGAACCGGAAGACGCTTGATAATAAAAGCCGGAAGTTCCCGACAACTGCGTCCCCACTGTTTTTCTGTATATCCTTTAATAAGCTTTTCAAAAATATCCTTGCCTACAAGAGAAATTGCCTGCTCTTCAAGATTTTCAGGATTTGTAATACCTGCCTCTTTTTTCTGTTCCTCAATTTTAGCAGCTGCCTCTTCCGGAGTTACCACTCCCCACATCTTATTAAAAGTATACATATTAAACGGAAGAGAGTATAACTCGCCGTGATAATTGGCTACAGGACTGTTTGTAAAACGATTAAATTCAGCAAATTGATTGACATACTCCCATACCTTTTTGTTATTTGTGTGGAAAATATGCGCTCCATATTTATGAACATGAATTCCTTCTATTTTTTCAGTGTATACATTTCCTGCAATATTGTCTCTCTTATCAATCACTAAAACTGATTTACCGGCTTTTTTTGCTTCATGAGCAAAGACAGCTCCATACAATCCGGCTCCAACTACTAAATAATCATATTTATTCTGCATGATCTGCCACTTGTCCTTTCTACAGACAGTAAAAATATCTGAATTATTTTTTACCCATTCTTCTGATAAATTTTTTGATCTTAATAGGAATATACATTACTATACGCCCTACTTTCATTGTGGTAGAATTTTCCAGTTCAGCAACACGTCTTTCCAGATTTGTTGTTCCACTAACACATTCCAAATGATAGAAAGCTTCCGGATTTGCCATCAGCATATCAAGACGTTTTCGGTTCATGTCACTAAACAGGCTTTTATCCAATTCATGATCTGATTCTGCCTGCCTCATTTCCTGACTAATATCAAGAATATACTGATGTTTAAATTTAACGTTTATTCTGTTTAATGTAAACATATAGTTATTGAATTTTTTCCATGTATAGTAATACTTAAATCTATTCCACAATTCAGTATTTCCTGACAGTATTTCTTTAATATACTTATATTCTTCATTCATACAGTAAACCTTTTCCGGACTATTTACTGAAGAATTTGGATTATCTCTTCTGTTCATATAATATGGTATATCTAAGATCATAGCACGTTTTGCATAACAGAACGTCTGAATCCAAAAACCATTATCCTGAAAAGACGCACCCGGGGTTTCATGGTGACGTATATGGTTTTCTCTTAAAAACTCATTTTTATATATTCCACTCCAGGTATTCATAACATATGTCAATGCTTCAGGCTCCATACTGGGATTAAAAACAACATTATATTTTTCTTTCATTCCGGTTAAATGATTGTAGGTCAGCTGCATATTTCCATTTGCAGCAGTAACAAAGCGATAAAAATCAGCCTTTACAAAGTCAAGTTCATATTCTTTGGCTTTTAAATAAAGATCTTCAAACATATTTAACGGTACATAATCGTCAGGCTCTACTATACCGACATATTCACCGGTAGCTTTGTCCAGACCAATATTCATCCCAATACCATATCCCTCATTTTTTTTATCAACAACAATAATCCGGGCATCTGCGGCTGCATATGTTTTAAGAATTTCCATTGATCTGTCTGTTGATCCATCATTAATACATATAATTTCAATATCTTCCAAAGTCTGTCTGACCACACTCTCCAGACATTCTTCCAGATAGTCTTCAACGTTATAAATAGGAACCACGATCGACACTTTGGGAATATCAGATTTCACCTGAAGATACTTGTTTTGTAAAAATTGTCTCTTTTCCATTCTGGATCCGTTTTTAATCATAAACTCGTCAAAATCACTCATACTAATCTCCCGAAAAATTTTATAGTTATTCTTATTGTAATTATAAAAATATTCCTCGTTTTTCCCTTCAATTCCCAGCTTTTTAAATCCGTCTTTTTTCAGTTCATCAAAAACAGCTTTTTTTGCCTGCACATCTCCTATTGAATTCATATTATAAATACAACCTGCTAAAGCTTTATTCACATAACTGCGTTCAACAGCAGAATAAAAATTATTTTTTTCAAGAAAATCTTTTACCGCATAAAATGCCGTCAAAAAATCCAATGGGAATTTATAGTTTGTTGCCTGACAATTATTTGACATTCCAATCCGATAATAAACCAATTTCTTTTCTAAAAGAGTAATCCTGTCCGCAAGCATCATGCAGGATGCCACAAAAAGGAAATCATTTGTTCTGAAAATCTCCTGAAATTTAATATGATATTTCTTTACAAGCTCATGACTAATCAGCTTATTCCATGCCCAGTTTTGAAATGAATCTAATATATGATCCGGCATATCCTTATAACAAAATACATCTTTTCTGGGTGCATTCTCTTTCTTGAATGACCCTTTGTCATATACTGTTTCTTTTGTTTTTTCATTATAGCGCAAAACCTGATAAACACATATCTGTGCTTTTTTTTCAACGCACCTTCGATAAGCTTCTTCCAACATTCCGGAAGCAAAAAAATCATCGGAATCTAAAAATGATAAATATTCGCCCTTTGCAATAGCAAGTCCTTTATTTCTTGCAGCGCCTGCGCCTTTATTCTCCTGAGTCAGTACAATAACTCTTTTATCCTTTTTTTCATATTCTCGCAAAATCTCCAGAGAACGGTCTGTTGACCCATCGTCAACACAAATCACTTCTATTTCCTGTAATGTCTGATTTAATATAGAATCCAAACATTCTTTCAAATATTTTTCAACATTATATACAGGTAATATCACAGATACTTTTACAGTCATTTTTCTTTCCTCTCATAAAATTGTTCCAATTTCAGCTATGTACATTTTAACATAGAACATTCCTGTTGCCAACACTTTCATCGAAACACATAATACTATGCTTTTTTAATTTCCTTTCTTTCTCAATATTCTTCTAGCCATAATCCATATATTCCTGGCTGTAATATATATAATATTATTTTTAGTATCCTGTTCTGCTTTCCTTGCCCTCTCCATCCAATATTGATTTTCTTTTTTCAATTCTTTTATCCTGTAAAATAAATATTCTTTTTCACCGGATGCTTTTAACTGAAGATATTGCTCATAGTACTTCTCATTCCAGGAATTAATCTCTTCTTTTTTTAACTCTTCCATACCTAATTCTTTAAAAATCTCTTTTTTTATTTTTTCATATACCATGGAAAATACCTGAGCATTTCCCATTGATTCCAAATTATAAAAACTGACATCAAGAACATAATTTTTATAACTGTACTCAACATCTTCATAAATTCCCAGTTCCATTAATTTTGTCCTTACCGCTTTCAATGCTTCATACCAGTCCCACGGACTGTTGGCATTATTAGCCTGCAAGCTTCCTGATGATTTTCGATAATTAACCAGTTTTTCTTCAAGAATCGTAACTCGTTTTGCCATTGCCAGTGATATGCATACAAAATAAAGATCATTAGAACGATGTGTTTCCATAAATTGTAAATTATTTTCTTTTATAAAATTTTTCCGATATAATTTAGTCCATGGACAGCCTGTACTGATATTGAAAATATAAGGAAAGCTTTTGCCTTCAAACGGAATCTTCTGAGGAACATACTCCTTTTTTAACATGTGCCCTGCATCTATAAAATTGCCGGATTTCTCATAATACAAGCGTGCATCAAAAAGGCATATATCGCTTTTATCTTCCCTGATTCTTTTTAATGTATCTCCAACTAATTCAGGTTCAAAAAAATCATCTCCATCAAGAAAAAGGCAGTATTCTCCCTCTGCCTTTTCTATTCCCAGGTTTCTCATAATACCGGCTTTACCACAATGCGGTAATTCATATAATCGAATTCTTTTATTCAACCGCATATATTTTTTAATTATAAAAACCGTCTGATCATCAGAACCATCATCTACACAGATTATCTCAAAATTTTTATATTTCTGAGCGAATAAACTTTTCAAACACTGTTCAATATATTTCTCCACGTTATATGTAGGAATAATAATTGAAACATCCGGTATTTCTTTTTCATGCTGCACTATCTATTTTCCTCCCAGTAAAATTTCTGAATATTACATTTTATATGGCTTCATTAAAATCTTTTTCGTACACGCCCAATTCCCTGCTTTACTGCTGAAATAATTTCTCCAATCAGCATGGATGCAACTGTTCCAACAATCAAATATACAGTCCACCAGCCGTTCGTGGTTTTATATGGTGGATAATTTTCAAAAAGTTGTACGAAAGGAATCCCAAACAACTTAAATTGTACTGCCTCAATAATCCAAAAAACAACAAATTGCCAGATTACAATTGAAATACTGTTTTCCCCCATTACAATCAATGCTTTTTTTATCCATATGGTTCTTTTTTGCAAAATTTCCGAAACATAAATAACCACATATGATGCAAGCAATGCCCCTATCGCAAATAAAAACGGATAAGTATATGTATTCTTCGCCATATTGATGGCATTATAATGGCCAATTATGGCAAACAATATAATTGAAAAACAAACCAAAATACCTGAATGATATACATATATTACTTCTTTGTACTCTTTAGCTGCCCGTCCGATTGCAAAATAAAAAGAAAGAATCAATGTCCTGCTCAATAAATATGGAAAATTAATTGAAAAACCAGTTGCTGCAACACATCCAAATAAAATCACAAGAAATATACTTTTCCCTTTTACCGATGGCATATAATAATCCATTAATTTATACACTACTGATACAACAAATAAAGCTCCCAAGAACCAGGTCGCTCCCATAAATTTGCCGTCCTTGTCTAATGTAAGAATAATTTTAAGTATTTTTTTAACTAAATGGATATCTGAAAACTCCTGTATATGAAGAGCTGTTGTAATCAGAAGAGAGCAAAGATTCCAAAATACAAAAGGAATATATAAAGATCTGACCTTTTTGCCAAGAAACTGAGCCGGAGTATTTCTGCTGTTAAAAAGGAAACCTGAAATCAAAAAAAATAACGGCATATGAAATTGATACATATACGGCGTAAAAGGACCTTTTGCATGAGACCACACTACAAATAATATCCCTAACCCTTTTGCAATATCAATTGTTTCAATCCTTCCGCCTTTTTTCATACAATTTTCTGCTTGTGGTATATAATTCATATCAATCCTCTGTATTACATTTTTTCGTAAGTATAACATGATACAATCATAATATCAAGTTTAACTACAAACCAATGTAACATTTTTGTTACAAACAGTTTTTATTTCTCACAACAATAAAACAATCTTATTATCTATTAATTAATTTTCATTCACATTCACGTAATTATCATGAATCTTTTGCAGCATCATGCTATGATATACAAAAGACTACAAACATTTATTTTATGAGGGAATTTATGAAAATAAAAAAATATCTCCGGCGCTTTGTCCCGGTCAGCAGAACCTATGTTGACGCAAAAATTAAAGACCTTGAAAGTACTTATACAAATCAAATTGAAAAGCAATCTGCTCTATTCAACCAATTAACCAACTATCAGAGTGCATCTTTTGACGAAATCATACAGCAACTCTCCTCTCTGGAAACACATATAACAAAGCAACAACAAAATAATATTCAAAATCTCCTGCACCATATCACAACCGAACATAATCGTATTGCATCAACCATAAATGATCATCTTGACTGGGAACTTAAGCGCCGGGATAGATGGAAGACAATGTCGGCTGAAAATAAACGTTCTGCTGGCGGGCGTCCAATCTGGGTAATCAAATGTCCTGCTCCAGAAGGTAAAGATAAAGTACTGTGGGGTGATTATCCCTATGCATTAGCTCTGAAAAAGTACCTGGAGCGTCTGAATTGTTTTGTTATTATTGATACACGAGAAGACTGGGGATGTGAAGAAGGCGCTGATGTTGTTCTTGTTTTAAGAGGAACCTATTTCTACCGCCCTGACCGCCGTAACAAAACAGCGCTCTATATCATGTGGAACATCAGTCATCCAGATAAGATTACAATTGATGAATACAATCTTTATGATGTCGTATGTATTGCTTCTGATTACTATGCTGAGATAATCAGAAATCAGGTAAAAGTACCTGTTTTTCCCCTTTTACAATGTACTGATACAGAGCTGTTTTTTCCAGCAGATAAACATCAGGAAAAAAAATGGGACTATATTTTTATCGGGAATTCCAGAGGTGTAGCCCGTAATTGTGTTATGTGGGCCATTGATGAAAATATTCCGCTTCGTATGTGGGGAAGTGGCTGGAATACTATACTCAAAGATCATATGGATCTTTTTGAATCGCCTTCTGTAGAAAATTATGAACTTCCCAATATCTACCGTTCAGCCAAAGTAACATTAAATGATCATTGGGACGATATGCTGCAAAAGCAATTTATTAATAATCGGATTTTTGATGCGCTGGCCTGTGGACTTCCAGTTATTTCCGATGAATGCGATGAATTAAAAAAAATATTCCCAACCGCTATCCTGTATTATCATACCAGACAAGATTTCAAAAACTGCATTCATAACATAGAAAATAACTATTCCCAGATATCTCAAACAGTCCTTGAACAACAAACTCTGATACATGAAAAATTTTCTTTCGAAGCAAGAGCCCACCAATTGGTAGAAATTGCATCTAAATTTACAAACAGCAGGAAAAATTAATTTTTTCCCGCTGTTTGCATCGGTCTTTCCACCAGATAATAAATACCTGCGCCAAAAAGAATGGTCAGGACAACAGACAGTCCCAGTGCAGCTGCCGGACATCGCTTTAAAAATCCTGCATTTTTCCACAGTGTATGGCTGAGAATATAAAAAGCAGCTTCCTGCATTACATATATGGAATAGGAATATTTTCCCAGTCTGCAGAAACCTGTCCTGCTGATGATTCTGGATAAAAGCCCCTTTTCTGTGAGCATACAGAGGAAAAATATACAGAAGAAGACCACTACAGAAAACTGATTTTTCCCTGCATTTTTTCCTGCAAAAAAATCTGTCAGAAGAAACAAAAAGCTTCCCAGCTCTATGAAAGAGATCATTATGGTCCTCTTTTTTTCGTGCAAAAGATCTCCTTCTGGTTTTTCCCATTTTTCTTTTACGGAATCATAAAAAACTCCCAGAAGATAGCCTGTTCCTATGCCGGCAACCGCCCTTGCCATAGCAAGGCTGAATACTCCGTAAACAACTTTTCTGCCAAAGCCGCCGTCTGTAGTCATAATATTCAACGTATAGCCAAAATACGCGATTACGCATATCAAAAGCTTCATTCCCGCTGAGTTTTTCATTGCTTTATGTAAAAGAAAATAAAAAACCTCTGCAAAAAAGAAGGCGGAAACATACCAGTTCAGACCGGTCCACCCTGTTGTAAGCCCTGTAGACTGCAAAAAGAAGAGATTTAAAATCCCCTCGCTTGCCGGAACTTCAAGAAATACAACTGAAAAAACCGTAGAAACTGCCAGTACCGGCCACAGACGGACAATTTTTTTCCATAAAAAATCAGTTGTTTTCTGTTCAGGCCGGGACAGTAAAGAGCGGTACAGAAAATATCCTGATATAATAAAAAAACATTCCACAATATATTTTGCGTACTTTGACTGTTCTGCAAGATTCTGATAAATCACCGATTCTCCCGTATAAGGCATCATAAAAGAATGAAGAAGATGAAAATATATAATTGCTGCTGCAAAAAAGAATCTGATAAACTCTATATTATTTAATTTTCCTTTTACCTTCTGTGTTCCCACTATTTCAGCATCCCCCGGACTTCGTCAAATATTTTTATTTCTGCCGGATTATCTGAATGGACTCCAATATGCTTTTCCATCCAGACCATATTGTACCAGCGTCCGAATTTACAGGCGCATTTATGAAACTCCGCCACTTTACGATAACCCATATGCCCATGAAATCTTACGCTGTCTCCGGTAAGATATTCGTCCTCTTTTTCCGGCCAGGCAATACAGGCATTGACACTGAGGATATTCTGCTCTTTCAAGATCTTTTCCAGCGTATCATAAAGCAGCTTTCCAATACCCAGATGTTTTTTATCCCTTTTTACATAAATAGAAGTTTCCACAGACCAGGCATAAGCAGCTCTTGGATGAAGCGGGCCCGCATAGGCATACCCGATCACCTCCCCATCCTTTTCTGCTTTTAAATACGGGTATTTTTCCAGCGTATGAATGATCCGCTGTCTGAATTCCTCCGGAGAAGGAACAGTATATTCAAAGGATACTGCTGTATCCCTCACATAAGGAGCATAGATTTCCAGTAATTCTTCGGCATCCTGTGGACCTGCTACGCTGATTTTTATCTCACTCATGATTTTTCCTCTCTTGCTTTTTTCAGATATTATAAGGTGTTCTTCCGAAGAAAGTCAATCCTCTGCACAGTGGAAATGTTTCCTTCTACTGTTTCCTTCTACTGTTTCCTGCTTCTGTCAAAACAATTGATTTTGCATATTTGATATGATATCATAAATTCACAGATTAAAGTATACATACACCTTATTACCTCTCACCAAAGATTAAATTTGACAAATTACAAAAGCCGGTACAATTCATAAATGGGAGGGATTTTTATGTACAAAAATAATATCAGAACTAGAAAAAAGAAAGAACTGTTTTGGATACCTCACGCCAAGCTAATAACAAGTTTTTTATTTGTAGCAACGGTAATATTCTTAATACTCATGTATATAAATTACAGAAAAATCATAGATCTGATTTTTCCTGTCTACCCTTTGTTTCTTTTCCTTATATTTTTATTAATATTTTTAATCTATTCTCTTATTATGGCTGTTTTAGAATTTATGTCTGTTATGGCCGAAAAATAGATTATTATGAAAAAGCGGCATCTCTGTGGATGCCGCTTTTAATGTACTGATAACATTGTATTAATAATGTATAAGCATTGTATTAATACTCCGTTTTCAACGTTTTTTATTGATGTTTAACCATCTCCAAAAACCTTGATTTTAAAGCATTTCTTAGAATTTGCCTTCTTTAGCAGCTTCCTCAATGGAAACAGCGATGTCCGTAAATTCAAGGGCTATCGACCATTTTGTTTCCTACTCGTTTCCTATTCACCAATTTTGGTACTTTTTCAGCAATTCTCAAGCCAATTTTATATCTCAATTCCGTCATAAACATAGCCTGTTTCCTGCCAAAATTTCATCGGTGATATGTAGTAATCATACTGGCTGCTACCCTCTTTCTTGAAAGCCACCCCAAATGTGAGTAAACCCTGGATAATTCCCTGTCTCACAAACTGAGGATCTTTCTTCATTACTCTTGCAGCTACATTCACCGGTACATTTTCGCCAGTAAATCTTGGTACTTCTAACCATACCTTCTTTTCTTCCATTTGTCAACTCTCCCTCCAATATAATTTTCCATATACCCAGTCCAGCAATTTCAATGCGATCATTCCTGGTGCCAGCATTACCAGCACCACCAAAAGAAAAATCCGGCCAGCACTGCTGCCGCAAACTCACCTTTCCTAGTTTTATCGCACCACTCAGCTCTCGGACATATTCCTTCATCAGTATAGCACTTGCCATCACATTCGTCTCCTCGCTGCCACATCTCCCTCACCCCTTTTCTGCAAGGGCTTTTCCAACCGCTTCCATAATGTTCTCTGCCTTTGCTGGTCCGATTCCCTTTACTGTCAAAAGGATTTCTCTTAGCTCATCTGCCTTCAATCCTTCGGAGTCTACCTTGCCCTGATTATATGCGTTCATGTAATACCGCGACAAGTAGTTGGACATATCCTGGTGGTCCATTTTCTTAATTTCCTTATACATCTTTCGGTTCAAAACCATCTGCTTTGCCATGACTACTCGCCCTCTCTTCCGTCAATTCGATATACCGCATCATCGTAATAAGGGTATATCCGTCCATTATTTCTTCCGGTTCTTGTATCTCTGATGCGGAACGGATCTTCTCCTAAACCTTCTACTTCCTTTCCCATGAATACTACACCTTTTCCGCTCAGCGGATGATCTTTGCATCTGAAGTGTACAACATCACCCACCTGCATCTCTCTTCCATCTTTCGCATATTTACCTGTCTTCATCTTCTTTTACCTTCTTTCTATCTCTTGCTGCTGATCTAAACATCATAAGTAGCATTTCTGATACCGGTTTGCTCCGATCATGTCTCTTGGCTTTCTTTATGCAGGTTAATTCTGTCCCATCCAAAACATATACACCAACGTAGTGTGGGACCTCCAATGAAATCGTTGCGTAAATCTTCTCCGGCATTACCAGGTAATTATAATCTCCGAGGAAATTCAAGCCATGCCCCGAGCGAAAATCCTCTACAGATGATTTCACTTCATAACAGTAAAAGTCTCCTTTTTCTATTCCGGACACCGTATTATTAACCGGCTTATATCTCATATAATCAACTCTGACTGCATGGTTTGTGGAGTAATCAAATGTCACTTCCTTAGCCCAATATATCCGAGGATCATTATACGGATTGATTTTCTTTTCAAGTGCCAGAGACAACATAGCTGTTATCTCTGGTCTTCTGCTCACTCTTTCTTCTCCTTCCTGTACAGTTCAGATGTTCCTTCTACCACATTTTTTTCTTCATCATTTAAAAATTGGAACCCATACTGCTCCAATACTTTGTAGAACGCCTTTACTTTCTCACCCCTAGTTGTGCTGTATGTATAATTCCACTCAACCAAGTCTGCGTCTGCAACCATTGCCGATACTAAACAGAGAAGTTTCTGCAATACACTGAGTCCCTGCATTTTCTTCTTTGCTGCCTCGATCTCTTCTTTCGGCGCATTATAGACTTCGCAGCCAACAAAAAATTGAATCAACTTGTTATGCCCTGCGAAAGCTTCCCAATGCATCATCTGTTCAAAAAGATCTGCCTCGACCTGTTTCTCATCTGTAACTTTATCAATTCTTCCAGACAGAATACCTTCAATGAACACTTTTCTTGTATTTGCCGCCTCTTTCAGAATTACCTTGATCTGTTTCTTGTTACGCATATTCTGCTTTTTTGCTTCCTCTTCCGGTGTAAGTGTCTTCTTTCCCTTCTTTCTCTTACGGATCACGTACAATGTTCCGTATCTTTCCAGGTAAAACATTGACTCACCATTATCCTCGAACTTCATCGTCTTAGGCGGTTCCTTGTCAAGGCTGTAATCCTTCATACGTTCCCACTTATCCGTGTAAAATTCACTGTTTGCTTCCTTCGGAGCTTTCTTCAATCCCAGCTTCTTCATTTCGGCAACATAAAGTTTCATATTTTCCTGCTGTTTCTGTTCTCTCTGAGCATTGATTGCACGTCTTGCCAGATCCCTAGAATCCGTAGAATCCTTCAAAATTTTATCTCTGATCTTAATATCCTTGATCTTCTCCAGTTCGTACAAATCTGTAAGTGTCAACTGGTAGCCATCCTGTCTCTCCTTCTCCTGCAAAGTTTTAGAATCCAATTTCGCAATATTCAAGCGATGCTTAATAGTCTTCTTACTGAATCCGGTCTTTTCTGCGATTGTATCTTCTGTCTCTCCCAAATCGAGCATCAGCTGAAAACCCTGCGCCTGTTCCCAAATCGTCAAATCATTACGCTGCATATTTTCTTCCAGCATGATTGACAACTGCTCTTTTCGACTCAACCCTTCCGCAATCCTACACGGCAATTCTTCCAATCCGGCCAACTTTGACGCTTCATGCCGGCGGTTTCCGATCAGCGCATAATACTCTCCTGGTTGGCCTTCCACTGGGACTACTGTTAAATTCTGCAAACATCCCTGCTTCTTCATTGACTCTGCCAATTCTTGTAGATCTCCAAGATTCTTTCTTGGATTCTCTGGATGTGAATGAATATGTTCCGTTTTTATATATACAACATTTCCTCTTCTATCACTCATTTTTTCTTCCTTTCCTAATTTGCAAACTTCAAAACGCTTTTAATCAATTTTTTTATTTTTTTTGAATACTTTCTTATGTATTTCAATATAATTTCCTCCTATTACGCTACATGCAATTCTCTATTTAAAAGTACCTCAAATACTTTAAACCCATAGATAAATCCCTGCATTTCTGCCTCGATTGCAACTCCCATTACTGAGTCCTCGACTTTTCTTTTAGCTGCTACATCATCATTCAGCCCGCCCATTGCCTTATAAAATTCTTCGTATTTTGCCCCCAGTTCTTCTATTTCTCTATTCTCGATTGCTGGGCCTTCTATAAACTGATCGAATAGATTCTTTATGTAACTGCACTCTGTTCTGGATCTTCCCTTCATCAGGATATTTTCCTGCGTTTTTACTCCATGGAAATGCTGTGTGATTAAATCATTGAATTTCCCAAGTCCTTCCATGAAAGCCTTACTACGTTTTTCCTCAGCGCATATCTTTTCAATGTAAAGCTTGCAGCCTTTTTCACTCAATTTCCAAATCGGATGTTTTCTCTGTTTTCTATACAGTCTATATGCAATCTCGAACTCCTTCTTTTCGTCTTCGGACGCTTCCGCATTGTAAAACCGAGAAATCCGATTGAAAATTCTCGTGTGTGTACTCTGGAAAATTTTTGCGATTTCCCAACTGGTAAGCGGTTCTGCAGGTTGTGTTGTTCCTTCTGCTACTTTTCGGATAAGCTCTGCTGCCTTTCCGATTTCTTCCGGCGTGATCTTAATTTCGTTCATCCTTCCAGCTCCTTTCTCAAAGCCTGCAGAAGAGGATGCCAAGGCCTAGCTCCTCTCATGCGCTTCACGACTTTTCTCAGATCAATCTCTTCCTTGCTGATGCTTTCCATTCCGATCAGCTTATCGCTGTTCCAACGAATCGTCTTATCCTTGAATCCATCGGTCAACTTTACTTCTCCAGCTGCACACTGTTTGTCCTCGAACATGACCCACTTTTTTCCATTAAGGATGCAATAACCAACAATCATCTCTTGTCCTCGCTTTCAATATCAATGCTTTCTCCTGGGAAACAATTTCCGCAATATTTCCATACCTTATCCCCTACTTTCACGAATGTAGAATAGGTTGCCATATATTTTCCTGTCTTCGGGTTTAATCTACTGTCGTAAGGTTCTCCTACCTGCAGATATCCTGCTCCCATATTTCTCGGTGGCAAAATATTCAAGAAGTACCAGTAGACATCTTCGTCCACCAGCTCCCCGGGCTTGCAGAAATCATCCCAGTTTTTCCCGCTTTCTTCCCATTCTTTAAGTGTCTTGATCTCTTTCTGCTTTTCTTCGCTCATTCTCTGCATACTCCCTTTCTTTTATTGCTATGTAGTCTTTGACATGAAACCCATTCAAAATATTGATTGCCTGCAGTTCCGATAGTCCGCACCTCCTTTGAAGTTCCTGCCGCAGTTCTCTTCTCTCGCCTGTATCTTGCCTACCATTTTCCGGAAGATTTTCTGCCAATATTCTGTATTCATTGGCGATTTCTGCTGTGAGAAGTTCTGGCATTATACAGCCTCCAGTTCTTCTTTCACTCGGTTCAATGCGTATTTGCCGGCCGGATTCAACATTCTCTGCCATGCCCCCTGGGATGGTGCCCATTTAAAACCGTTCTTTTTCAAAACGGCTCTAACATCTGCCTCCGGCTTTTCATCAAAAATAATCTGTAACCTCATAGCTTCCACATTCTCGACAACCTTGAACAGCTCAAATTCCGTTTCTTTTGTTCCCTTCTCCTTGACTGCTTTCAAGCTTTTCAACCTTTCCTCTACTCTATGGATATTTGCGTTGTTGTTCTGCAGGGCGTATGCTGGAAATCCAACTCTTCCCATAAAATCCGGGGTTCTCAGTTCCTGGATCTGCTCATCGGAATACCCAAGGATTTTAAGCTCCTCATCTCCCTTTTTGGTATTCTTCAAGCGGATGGCTTTATTGACAGCTCTCATTCTTTCCTGGTTTTCTTTTAAAGTATCCAGCTTCTCTTCCAGGCGTTCTATAGCGTCCTCATCTGAGGATTTGATGATGTCCTTTCCTCTCAAAATACCCTTGATCTTATCCAGAATTTTCTGCGTCTCAGTATAAAACTGATGGTTCTTCTCCCAAGCCTGCACTTGTTTCTCTTTTTTCTTCACTGGAAAATTGCCGGCACCCGAAATCATAACTGAAGGACATCTGCAACCGATATTACTCTCACGGTTCATGTACTCGGCCATTCTCTTTGAATATCTCTTTGCCAATGCTTCAACTCTATCCGTTTCTCTCGGTCTTGCTTCTGCAACTTTCTCTGCCAAGTCATAGGTTTTATCGACATATCCTCTGTATTCTTCTGTCTTGCTGCCTACCTTATAATCGCTCATAGACATCATATCGTGTGCGATTCCGGCCTGTTCTTCGTTGATTGTACAATATAATCTTTCCATTTCAGCACCCTCCCTCAAACTCTGTCATTTTCTCTCTGTCGAATTTCATTGATGGATAAATACAATATCCGCTACGTCTCGTTCTTCCAGTCGATTTTGCCAGCCCTTTCGACTCTAAGAAATCCACTACCCAAGGACAATTATTTGTATCCACGTATGCTTCATTTTCTGCTAATGCTGAATCGCACAGACAAACGGTAATTCTTGCAACTGGTCCCTCTTTTCTGCTGAAGATTTCAACTGCGATACTGCCATCCATCTGATACTGTCCTACTCTTAATGTACAATCTGTATATGTTGCGTAACTTGTCTTAACCTCTAATAATGCCATGCTATATTCCTCCTAAAATTATGCTGTGATCGGCTCTCTGTGCTTTTCTATTCTCACATCAGCTCTTCCTGCAAGATTCTCTCGGTACTCTCTGAGGCTTCTCTTTGCATCTGCTCTGGTATATTCGCTGTTCTCACATTCCCAACCATATCCCCAGTTTGTCATTATGTCCCACCGATCCTTTGTCTTTCTCTGATAGCTCATTCATACTCTTTTTTTGCAAGTGCGAGTTTTTATTTCGTACTTGCGAATCTTCTTGGTAAAAAAAATTTATTCTGCGTATGCCCAAGCATCATGTGCTGATGCATATCTTTCAGCCACTGTACCATCCGGTTTATCGAAAAAAACAACTCTTCCAGCTAACCATCCATATTTTGTTCCGAGTACAAGGTTGATCCCTTCAAGCATTGCCTTTGCTTTCTCAAAATCTTCTGCTGCGATTGTATTTAATTCGCTAATCATTGCTCTTGTCATGTTGACTACCTCCGTTTTATGTTTTGTTTGATTATGTATATATTATAACTCGCACTTGCGTATTTGTCAATAGTTTTGCTCTATTTGCGCAAATTATTTTCGCACTTGCGTTTCTCGATTTTTACATCATAACCAGCAGATTTTACAATCCTTGCAAAATTTTCATATCTCATATTTCCAGAAATCAATCTGCTTACTCGCTGCCTGGTGATTCCCATTTTCTGCGCCAGCTGGATCTGCGTCATTCCTTCCTTCTCCATCATTTTATTGATAATTTCCGATGCGTCCTCGCCTCTGATTTCCGTTATTGTCTCTCTCATCGGATATACTACCCTACTCATTTCAAAACTCCTTCCTCTTCCAAAACCTGTTTTATTGCTTCTATCATCGTGTCTGCAGATGCTACAGTAGCATCCTGATTTTTTTCATAAAGGCCTGCGATCTTATAAATGATATCCGGATTGTCGTTTAAGCCACCGGCAATCCCTTTGGGAATCCCCCAATATTCGCAGAACTCTTCGATGGCATTTTTTATATCCTCTGCAAGATATTCTCTTTCTCTGATCCGGTACGCTTCTTCGAGCTCCGCCTCTGTCAACTCGATTTTTACTGTTCTTTCATCGCAGATAGCGACACTACCATACTCTCCAACTTTACTTTCTATAGTTCTTTCAATTACCATGCTTTCCTCCATTCATCAATACAGCTACGCCTTCTGGATAATTTTCATCAAACCAATGCCAGATTTCTATTCTATCCGTTCCTTCCGGAAATCCCAGGAACTCTTCCAGAATAGCATCTGAATTGTCAACGGGGATTTCTCCAAAGATTTGCCACAGCTTTTCTAATTCCTGACTGTTGAAGCAGTCGAAAAAACTAACTGTCGCAATGCTGTCTACTTCCTTGCACCGAAGACAATATTCCTCGTCTTTCCCATAATGCAATTCCAGGTCAGAATCTCTTCCGATCCACCCGCACTTCTTACATCTCCAGAGCAACATTCCCCACAACCTCCCATTCTTCTGTCAGTGTCATTTTTCCTCTCTTCGCAAGCGCTGCGGTGCTTATATCAACACCATGGAAAATCTCTCGGTTTCTCACCTTTTCCTCGAATCGTTTTCTGCAGAGTAGTTCATTTCCGAACACTCCTCCGATGTGTACATATCTTTCACCAGCAATTTGTTTTGCCAGCACTGTATACTCCGTATCTGGAGCATTTACAGTAATAAGTTTTCTCTCTTCTTCCATTCCTGCAGTCCATTTCATCTTCTGTCCGCATTTCTCGCAGTATGGCTTCTTTCTCTGATCGATGATTCTTTCACATACAATTCTCCTCTCCCCTACAATGCTGCTGCAGCAAGGACAACGGAACCAATTATTTACCTGTGTCTTTGCCTCTCCATGCCCGTCTGCGTAATCAACAAATATGACACTTCTTTCGTTCATGCAGAGGACCGGCGGCATTGCTACTGATTTCTTCAATGCTTCCAAAATTTCCTGATCGTTCATTCTCCTCTTTCCTCCATGCAATCATTTACCAACTCTCTGATAATATCCATAAGTTTGTCTACAGCTGCTGGCTCTTTCTCATCCTTGTCACTGTAACCAATACTTTTTACTGTTTCCTGGATTCCCATTTTACTGAAGCATTCCGGACATAATGTAACTGATCTTGTGTATCCGTCCCAGCTCTGCGAACTCGGAATAGTGATCGTCACTACTTTCTTTGAGATTCTCTTGTGTGGATCAATCTCCGTTTTGCATCTATCACAATACTCTTTTACCATCTCTCTACCTCACTTTCTTGCTCCAACGTATAATAAAAACAACAGCATCAGTATAGCTCCCATGTTCTCGCCTCCTAAAAATATGATCTGCCATATCTTTTCATGAATTGTGATCTGACTACATTTCCTTCTACCTTCTCCATCTGTCCCTTGCTGTTGATAGCTACCGTATTTTTTAACAGCCACTCTCTTTCCCAAGCCAGCTGCCCGATCATCTTTGACATTCTCTCTGCCATAGGATTTTCGTGAATCCGGCACAGCTTCTGGCCCATATTATGACAGTTGTTACATACCGGAACTTTCAATCCGTCTTTCTCTGACAGTTCTCTTCCTGCTGTTCCAAAAATCAAGTGATGTTCTGCTTCTGCCTGCCGGCCACAAATGAAACAGATCGTTTCATGCTGTGTAACAATTCCTTTGCTCATTTTTTCTCCTTTCTTTAGCCATAGATAATTTCATCAAACAAAGTGTACTGGATGATTTCGTCCGCCATCAGTGCGTCAATCTGACTGCAGTCAATCTTGTTCTCGTATAAACAAGAGCTGCTGTTTCTTGAACAGTTCAGCCACTCCTGTAACCCGTGCAGAAACTTTTCCTGATCCATTTCGTACCATTCTGTTTCTTCATTGTCGAACGGTTCTTCCACATGAAATTTCAGTTTTCCGCCTCTGCTGATTTGATCGCTTGCGTGTTTTCCAAGGTAATTACCAACGACTCTTACGCTGTCGCACCAATAAGTGATCCCTCCTTCAAATGCAGTACAAAGAATATCGTCTATATCCTGTTCCGACACGTTGACGGATTTTCTCACAAACAACGTCTCAACAATTTTCTTTTCTTCCATCTCAATCCTCCAATTCTGTGCCACATACCGGGCACTTTTCAATCTCCTCGCCATAGGTCTGAACATATCCTGCACAATGCGGGCACCAAGCAATTTCGCCATTTGCTTTCCAGTCTTCCAACAGACTTTCTGGATGCTGCCAATCCAGTTCCTCGAACATTGTCTTCGCCTGTTCTTCGTCTCCGGCAAGTATTTTCAGTATGTCGTTCCTCGTATACTTTTCGTCCGACAATTCCGGAATATAGCAAACATCGTCTGGCCTGTTCTGAAAAGCATCTTCGTCCTTGAATATCCATCCTTGCCGGTAATAATCTCGGTCGATTATCTCTGGCTTGCTTCCATTTTCCGGTGAATAACTTCCGATCAGCAATGGAAGTCGCATCTGGCTTAACGCCTCACATAACTCCAGTATCATATTCTCAATAGCTTCTGCATCTTTTACCAGCTCTCTGGTCGATGGAACGCCGCTTATGCCATTGTGCCTTGCTTCGATCCACATCTCTATGTGTTCATCTACATCGAAGTCCTCATAATACATCTGCAGATTTTCCTTGAAACTCTTTGCCTGATCCTTTTCTTTGAAATCAATTATCATCGAAAAGTCTTCTCCTGCCGGAGATGCCTGCCCGATTTCAACATATGTCCTTCTATTATCCGGTTCAATATATACATCCCAGTTCCAGCCCATTTCCTCTGCTTTGTTAAGAAGCATTTTCAATCCACTTGATATTTCTTTGTATTCTGCCATGTTTTCACTCCTCAGTGTCCGAATAGCACGCATTAAATACAATGCCAGCATTAATCAACTTATCTTCCAGATAGTTTCCATAGCACCAACCGTCGCCGTCTTCCCAGTAACTATCCCATGCTTCCTGCAGAACTTTCTCTGCTCTCACAGCATCTTCTTCGCTCACAATGAAAATGCAATCCATCCATTCATTCATTTCTGAACGGATTCTAATGCAGGTGTCCTCAATTCTCTCTACCATATCAGCGCCAAACCTCCTCAAATTTTAAAAATTCCAAGTCTTCATCGCTATAGCCATTAGTTCTCAAATATGCCTTTGCTTCTACCTCGTTTTCAAACAGCTTTACCTTCCGGCTTTTTTCCATCAGCCACTCATAAGGGTTCAGCGTTATTCCTTCGATGTGTCGGCCTATACAGATATACTTCCTGATTCCTACCCATTGAAAAATCTTCTCCTTTGCAAATTCTTCAATGGCTTCCTGGTATGTTTTCTCCGACTCATCCCAATCGGTTCGCCCGTAGTTTTCTTCAAACTCATTGGCCCAAACCACAAACATTTGTTTCCAACCCATGCTGTCTGTTTCGCTCAGCTTTGGAAATTCTTTCTGCAGATTAACATATGTCCATGTAATCTCAATCAGATTTTCCGTTGCTCTATTAAACTCTGTCTGCTGAATATCTGAATATGCCATCTTCTCACTCTCCTATGTAATAACAAGTAAAATTCCAATGGTCCCCGAACTCGTAGTAAAGTCCTCTCTTCTCAAAGATTCTGTCGAACTTTTTCTTGATTCCTGGGTTTGTACCGTACCAGAGCATATGACAAACACTGCCTTCAAAAGCCATACTGAGGATATGGTCTTCTGCCACATTCTCAAAATATCTTCTTGGGTCCTCGTTTTCTCTCACAACCAGATGTTCCGGATCATTGTAATAGAATTCGCCTGTCTCCTTGTCGTGTGTGTCGAAGCATTTTCCATTGAAATAAATCTGAGTGTCCACCCACATATCGTGTTCCAGGAGAAACGTCCGGATCTCCACTGCAAGTTTTTCAATCTGCTTCTGTGTCAGCTTTGCTACCGTATTCATGCTGTTGCCTTTCTCTTGCTTCTGAGCAATCTGATCAGATGCTCTTTCGCTTTCTGATATTCTTTCTCTGATCTTTCATCCGGATAAAACATATCCATTTCGTACCAACCATCATACCCATGATCCGCCTCGAAACCATCATCCATAATCATTACCAGACATTCCGTTCCATAGTTCGATGTCTCGAATGCCACATATGCGCTTGTCTTCTCCTGGGCTTTCATTACCAGCCGAAACAACTCTTCAATTTTCTTTTTCATCCTGCCACCTTTACCTTTCTGCTATGCAGCGCATATACCATAGTTCCTCGTCCCTTTCCGGCAACCTTTGAAAATTCCTCGTCTGACATTTGATTCATGTAAAATTGCACTGCCGTCAACTCATCCTCTGTGTTGTAAATCTTAACTGCATAAAGCACATGGTCTGCTCCGGTTCTTCTCAGCGTTTCCGCTGCGCTATTTTCAAAACTCAGAAGAATTTTCGGAAGCTGAGAGAGGGGTATCTGCCCTCTCTGTACGCAACCATTAGTGTCCTTCATGCTCCAATTAATCATTTTCCCCATGGCCTTTAGCTTTCTCCTTTTCTGTTTTTTTGGTTCTTGTTCTCTTTGCCGCCGGCTTCTCTTCTGTCACATTCTCTGTCTTCGGCTTTCTTGCTCTTGGCTTTTTAACCGGTTCTTCTACTGGTTTCTCTACTGCTTTCTCTGCTGTCTTTTCTGCTTCAGCTGCCTGCTCTGGCAAACGCTCCTGTAATTTGTAACGCTTTCTGATGGATACTATCATCAGCTCAACTTCCGCATTTACCAGTTCCTTTTCTTCATCCGTCAGGCCTGCAACCAGGTCTTCTGACTCCTGCCAGTATCCTGCGTTATCCAGGAACCGATCAATTACCTTCTTTGCTCTGTCGTGTTTAACATCCCATTTCATCCTGCAATTCCTCCTACTTCTTCAAATTCAAAAACACCGATGCTCTTGATAAATTTCTTCGATGTCTTCATCCCTCTTCCTACCTGTTGACCACTGATATACTGCCGGAGATAATAGCCGCCAACCAGTTTTACAACTTCCCATACCTTCTTTTCATTCCAACGATCCCGGTAATAATTTCTCTGTAAAGCCATCTTTTCATCCTCTCTATAAAATGCAACTTCCCTGCTTGCTGAAATCAACAACGCCTCTGTTCCATCCCCAGTTAGCTCTTTCTCGCTCTCTGATGTATTCCTGCTGGAGAATAGTTTCTGTCATTACCTGATTAAAAACCCATTCATTATCTCCATTAAATACCTCCTGGATGGTTCCTGAGGAAACCAGGAGCATCATATTGTCAAGTGATTTCTGATTTTCTCTGTATTTTCTTCTTGTGCCACCGATTGTAACAGTATTTAAGAATTCTGGTCTTTCCATGCTCTTTCTCCTTCTCTATCAATGTTTCCATCTTTTTTCTTCTATCTCGTCCACTGCCAAACCTATTACTGCTGTACCATTTGCCATTACCAACCAGAAGTTTAATGGCTCCATCCCGGTTGCCATCCCCCATGAAAAGTTGATAAACAACAACACTGTCAAAAATCTTCTCAGCTTTTTCATTGCTTTCTGTCCTCCTATATGGTAGACTTGATAGCCAAGGGGAGTTACCGCTCCCCTGCTACCAAGGAACTGTTTGTTCGGTTACTTAATCCAATTCAGAACTGCCGTAACAACTGCTAAAAGCATTGTTACTATGGCAACCACGATGCTTGTGAGGCTCTCGTAAAACTGGATTTTTAAAAGTTTCCGTTCGAGCAGTTCTTTTTCTTTGTCTTCCGGTTTCTTTCTTTTTGCCAACTGGTGTTCTCCTTTCAGATTATTTAATCATTCTCGCACTTGCGAACCATTTGGGTAAAAAAATAACACCCACCTGCTTGGTTCTTGTGTTTTGTTTGATTATGTATATATTATAACTCGCACTTGCGTATTTGTCAATAGTTTTGCTCTTTTTATGCAAATTATTTTCGCAACTGCAACATTCGATAGTTAATAGTGAGAATAAAAGAAAAAGATAGAAAAAGATTTAGATACAGAAATAGATATAGAGTAATAGTGACGTGACGGTTTCGTGACATTAATGGGACAATGTCACACGTTTTTTATTATAATATGAAAATTCTCCTTTATTTATAAGGCTTTGCGCATTTGTATCTTATCCTCAACTGAGTGTGGACAATGTGGAAAACTCGATTTTGCAAACGGTAAAATTACTGGTTGACTTTTCTGTTTGATACGCATATACTGAAAACAGCTAAGGGTAATGGCGATTATCCAATGAGCAAAACGAAAACCCCGGAGATGGATCAGATCTCTGGGGTTTTCTATTCCGTTATGTAGGTGGCTTATGCCTTAGGCTGCTATGCTGCCTATTTGTCTTTTCTGTCCAGCCATTTGCAAATGTAGTAGCTAATTACATTTACTGCGACAGGGACAAGAATAATGGCGATTATTTTATCCAATGATTTCACCTCCTTTCTGCTGGAGGTTCGGCAGCTCTTTAAGAATATCATATTTTTCACAAATTATCTACCGGAACCACAAGCAATTCCCCGAAAAAGCATATAGGGCTATACGCTCGTACACGCTTCTATACCGGATTTTGGCTTTTAGGCATATTAAGTATTGAAAAATTCTCTATCGTTGCTCAGGCACATTTCGTCAAAAATGGCATTGAATTTTTGGTTATTTTGTATATTGATTTTTGCCTCTAACTTGCTCCACATTCTGCAATAAAAAATACCCCAGTCCCGAAGGACCAGGGCGTGTGATATATTTCCTTGCTTTACCAACAACCTTAAAAGGCTATTTCTTCTTTCTACTTCTTTCCCAGTTTTTCAAAAAACGCATCTGTGCTTCATCCTCGCTTTTCTGATCTTTGTCAAGCTTCGGCCCACCAGCAAGCAATACCAGCAACAGGCTTATGATGATAACACACAAAATAAGCACCATTAAAATCATCATTATCAATTTTTTACAATGTACTGAGCGCTGACAAACCCATAGTATTTTCCGGCAATTCGGATGTAGTACCACTGGCCACCGTCTGCAGCTGTCTGGGTATAATTCATCACGTCAACAAGGTTCCCTCTTTTTAAGGTTGGGTACGACTTTATCTGTGGGTGCTCTGTTCCGGCCCATGTCCGAACACTAAGAACATTGGCTGTTACTCTCCCAACAAAGAGCCGCTGCGTCTTATCCTGTTTGTTTGGGATCTCTTGTTTAGGGGGCTCATTGGTCTGTGCGCCGTCTTTCTGGATATACGCAGTCCATACCCAGCCTACACCAATATTCGCTACATTGACCTGTGTCCAGGATCCGTCCTTGATTCCATTGATCTCGAACCGGTTGCCTTTCATCAGCTCTCCGATCACCTCGCCGTTTGGTTCGGTGCGGACAAAAAGATTGTCTACTGTAGCTGTAGCTGTCCCAGTTGCCTTCCACGGCTTACCCTCAGTTCCAGATTCCGTTTCTGCTCCATAATCAATCCATACATAGCCATCAATCTGGCTGTTTCCAACCGTATAGACTTTTTCTGCGACACAGCCGCCGTTTGCTTCTACATTATTCAAGCCGCCGGAAGATGTGTTTCCCTCATTTGTGTAGATCCGGCCATTTGCAATCCGGATAACCCGGCCAATATGTGCTCCATTCCGAAAGATAACCAGTGCTCCCAGCTTCGGTGTGCTGTGCCACGTTCCATTTAATCGGGAATGAGCCTTAACGCTATTACAGTTATAGAACCCATTCCCCATGATTTCCAGTGCCTTTGCTTTTCCAAAAATCTTGGCACAACCCCAAAACTGGTATGTCGCGCACCAGGGCTGTCCCTGGCATCCCATCAGTCCCATATTATTTACGTCCCGGGAATATTTCGTGTAATTCCCGTATCCGGCATTGGCGGTTTTACTATCCAGATTTGCGTTGCTGCGTTTTTCCAGGTATCCCACCTGATTGTCCAACAGCTCTTTCGTTTTATTCCACAAGCTCATATCTGCTACCTCCTTATCTTCTGCGTACATCCGGATCATTTCGATAACTTTTTTCTGCCTTCCTGTGTAATCCCCTACCTGATTATTGTTGCTCTTATCTGCCGGGTCCGTACAGAGGGCTGTATAAATCCTCTCAGCTGTGTAAGGCTTTACCGTCTTTCCTAATATCCTCTTCAAAGCCGCGGATCCGCCCTGATGGATAATATTAATACATTCCATCAGAGCAGTGTCCGGCATGGCACCATAAGTCTTGGTAATACTCTCCGCATACTCTTTGATCTGAGTCTCCATGAGCCAGTCCTGGCACCGGATTCCAGTAGATGAAGAGATAATACTTACAATGCACTTTGCCTTTGCAGATGTCGGAGAAATCGCATATCTGGACCATTCTTTATTTTTAAGATCGTCTGCAATTCCCTGCGTATCAAGGATTCCAAATCTTACCGGGTCTACTCTCTGGATTTCCAGCAAAAGCCGCTTTGCCTCCCCTGCATACCACTGTCCGGCTCCGATTGTGATTGCCTTTTCATTCGGCGTGTTTGCTCCAGCGCCGATAAAAGCATCATATCTCTGCCTGCCGTAGACCTGACCGCCGGTTTCTACTGCATACAAAATTTTTCTCAAAACGTCAATATTTTTACTGTTCATTTGTTCTCCTTTCTCCATACAAGAGGGACCGAAGCCCCTCTTGCATCATTTCTGAGACTGGTTGATTTTACCATCGTCTAATAAATCTTTAATTCCATCAAACCAGTTCTGGACAATCTCTTTAAGCGCTTTTTCTGTTACAAAGACCTGCAGCCACTTTGGCAGCAATCCTCTGGCCTGCTGAATAACCCATTCAAATTTCTGTTTACCGGTTCCAGATTCACGGTATATATGCTCAGCTTTCAAGATCAGCTGGTACACATCCGCCCGGATGCCGTCTAACCCTTTCTGTTTCAGATACTGAAATACAATCACCACTGTCGCTGCCAAAATGACCAGCACTGCAATTAATAATACCGGTGCAGGTACCTGTTTTAAAATTTCTAATAACTCCATATTATCTCCTTTCTGTGGCTCTATAATAGCCCTGTGAACTCCGTATAGGTTCTGGATTGGTTTGTATTCCCTCGTGTGAGGATTTGTTTGCCTAAATACAGAAAAGCCGCTAAAAGCCGATTTATAGATTATGCTATTTCCGACTCTGCATAAGCTCAGCAATTCTGTCTTGCTCATGCATAGGAATCACATTTAGCAACCTCATTGCCGGCTGTACGGTAGTATGCATATCTCCATCTCCGCCAGCTTCTTCATAATCGCCAAACATTTTCCAGAAAGCGTCCGACTCCATCTCTGACCATGCTAATAATGGATTCTTCTCTTTACTGGTGTAATAACGGTAAATTTGGAGAAGCCTGTCACGCAACTCGTTTCTTTTCGTCTTTTTTCTTTTTTTCTCAGCATCGTCCAATTTTGTGATTATCTCCTTTTGCGTCTCCCTCAGACTGTCAATTTCCTCTGCATATTTTTTCTGATACTGGATACTCTGCTCATGCCATTTCGGATACATCTGAGCCTGATCTAAGATATCCTGTATTTTTTTCTCCCTCTCTGCTTCGGACAAGGCGCGTTTGGAAAAATAATCCTCTACTTTTTTGTAGATTTTCCATAAAAAAAAGATAGCTGCTATAAGCAATGCTATCTTGTCAACTGTTATGTTGCCAAAAACTTTTACAAATGACTCCATTGTCACCACCTCATATTATATTTTTCAAATTTTAATGCTGTTCCGGTTCTGCTCTAATCCTCATCGCAGCATCCCTCCTGTTCCATATATACACTGCAATAACATTCTGTTATCGCTATGTCTTTTTCAATCTCTGCCAGAGTTTTACTACTTTTGCCTCTTGCATATAGGCGCAAATCTGTGATGTGCGACCATAACTTCGCAATAATCTGTATCACTGTCATTCTTTAACCAGGCTTTCATATTCTTCCTGCGTAATCTTTTTCCGCTCTTTGGCCTGTTCAACCATCTTCATCCATTCTTCTCTACTGTAGATTTCCTTCATTTTCATCAATATTTTGTACATAATTTTCCTCCTCTTCTTCTGTTTCTTCCGGAATATAGACGTCCGTCATTGCTGCGAGATACTGAATCAAAACATTCTGGTTTTCAATTTTTTCCTTCTGTTTTTCAACAGCAGCTTTGCAGTTCTCATCCTCTGCTACTTCTGCCGGAGTCTGCGTCATTTTTCTTATTTTCATTTCTTTCACCCTTTCTTAACTGTTTCAAGTACTGTTTGGTTCTTTTCAGCATTTTGTACGAATTTCCTTTACTTGCATTGTTTTCCCAGGATTCGTGGTGCTCGTCCACTTTTTCTGGCTTTAATTCACCTTTTCGGACTTTACTTTCCATCCGGGCAAGTGTCTTCCTTTCATGCTTTACACTATCCGGATCCAGGGTCATTATGATTTTCCCGGTTTCCGTGAGACGATATTGAAATCCAAGAAACACAAAGCCTTCATTAAGCGGAATGATATGAGACTTCTTTTTATTCACCTCCAAACCATACTCTTTTAACTTAACTGTTATATTAGTCAAAAGTTCTTCTGCACATTCCTTGGTCTCAACAAGCGCCCAAAAATCATCCATGTACCGGATATATCTCTTTACATGCAACTTTTCTTTGACATAGTGATCTACTGGATCCAGCAATGATATCCCAACAATCTGCACCATTTGTGACCCGGGATTGTATCCGCTGTCTCCTGCATATTGATCCCTCAGAACACCACATGACATTTCGGCAGTGTCTTTATCTGCGCGCTCTTGAATCTGTGATTCTGCGTCTTTGTGTTGCATATTTAAGTAATACCCATGGATATCTACCTGTACCACCCATCCATCTAAACCATTTTGACAGAAGTAGTTCCACAAATATTTTTTCACCAGCTTTCTGGCAAAATCAGTTCCCTTGCCACTCTGGCAAGCGCAGTTTGCATAGATAAACCCTTTCGTCATTTGCGGATAAAGCGAATAATCATTAATACTTCTTTGATATATCCTATCCTTAAATGGTATACTCAGTGCTTCCCGACGTTTTGGATATGTAATCAGTACCTTTTTAGGTTTCCCATTTTTCCAAGTTCCATTTTGTAGCTGTTTCTCCATTCGGAGTATATTTTCCTCCGCATTCAGGACAAAAGATTTCACTGAAGGTTTCCAAGATACACCTTTCTTGCACTTCGTCATTGATTCGTACAAACTATCAAAATCTGTTATATGTTCTTTCATTTTTTTGTTTTTCCGCAGTTTCTCAGTACTGTCGGGCTTATTATAAGTCACGTACTGTCTCTTTCGATTATCCGCGGTATTGTTTAGGCTGTGCCAGGGATTTCGGCTCCTTGTCTATATCTTCAGGGCAATTATTGCTATGCAATAACCATAATGCCTTTAGGAAGACAATCGGGGCGTACGTATTCGCATTCCATGCGTTCGTGTTGTTGACGTTGCCACTGCTATTCACATTCATAACGTTGTTAGCATTGCTGCGGTTAGCTGAACGAGAAAACACATTCTGAGGTGTTAGCCTACATCCCATATATTTATTGGTATCTGCCTATATCAGATTCCCTCCATTTTTTAATATAGTTTCTTGCTTTTAAGGTTTGCTCTGACCAGTATTTTACCTTCTTTCCCTTAAGATGGAATAGCGGCCGCGCAAGCCCGATTAAAGCAAGTAGATTGTTGCAATCCAATATAGCCTGACGTTGCAATCTGCTTCTCCATTCCCACAGCTCATTGCTGTTCTTTCCGGATACACGGATATTGTTCGCAGTCCACGAATTTATATAAATGTCCTTTGCTGTCCTGACAATATCGTCCGTTAATGAAGATTGGTATTCCGGAAGGAATATGTTTTTATTTTGGCAAATTTTTATTGTATACAGGGCAAGTTCCCTTGCATACCACACTGCATCAAGCTGTCTATTCTGTGGAGTATCCGGCACATTCCTTTCTCCTACTTTAACTGCCATTTATGTTCCTTTCTATCCCTGCATCCGTGGGTGCAGGGATTTTTGATGATTGATTATATTACGACAAGCGGGGCGCACGTATTCGCATTCCATGCGCGCGCGCTGCTGACGAAGCCACTGCTATACACAATCATAACGACGTTAGCACTGCTGCGGGAAGCTGAACGAGAAAACACATACTGAGGTGAGCTGTGGTTGGCAGCCGAATATCTTATCATTTCCGGATATGTCTTCCACGGTTCAATAGGAGTTTTGGATTTCGTACGTCTCTGCCAATATTCGTGAACCGCCCCTTCTTCTTTGCTCATATTTACATTCATCTGTGACATAGAAGCCAGGAACACTCGATCGTATGTGATATCTGTTACACCGCCGTCATTAACGGTATTGGCAAGAGTGGTAACTTTTACTGTCTTTAATGCAGCGAGCATATCCGATGGCATTCCGCAAAGGAATCCATCTTTTGTAGCCAACTGATCCGGAGCGATATCCCAATCATCCTGCTTGGCCCACCACCGCCCTTTTGGCTGTGTAGAATTAAGCCACTGTCGAGCGGCAGAATTTTTCCATCGGTTACAACCATATCCGGTTTCCTGCATGGAATTAAGATTTCCGCTTCTGGCTGCCAACTCCATAGTTCCCAATGACGTTCCATCGGATCCAGATGTAATCGGAACAGTTTCAATTTTTGCGATTCCATCTGCAGCATAGGATGTAGCTTTCCATGTAGCCGCTGCAGAATCTGGCATCTGAGTAAAACCAGCTACAGATCCACCAGCCGGTACATCCTGAGTAAGCGTAAACTGCCATGTTGTACCTTCTTGTGCATCCTTGCTTCCCCAGGTTGCACCTAAAGTAACATTGTAAGTTCCTGCTGTAAGTCCATCTGGACAACGCAGGAAAGCGCGATTACTAAACTGCAACCCGAACGGTGTTGTATAATGAGCTTCCAAAAAAGTACCTGGCACAACTTCACCGTCTTCTAACTCCACATTTTCAAAATGTGTAATCTGCCATGGAAATTCATACTCTTTACTTGCCGCTGTGTCGGTCCATTTTTCGATGATCTGATCACCGTAATCAAATATTTTCTGCAGATAGCCATTTTTTGAAAGCCCGCTTAACTGGCTCCATGTTGACACATTTTCCAGTTTTGCTACTTGGGAAAATGCCAACACCTGGAGAGTCTGTGAAATCTCCTGCATAGTGCTTTCGCGCGGTATGTTTACTGTTTCTTTCATTTTCTTCCTCCTACTCGATTTTATATTGTCTGCGGTTCTTCCGGAGACGTATAGGTTATATCCAACCCTCCGTCTTCCGCATTGAGTGCAAATGTCAGCTGGTTCACCTGTGCAAGCACCGCTGCAGCCGCATCATTCGCATTCTTTACAGCTGTGGCACTGGATTCTGCGCGCTTCTTTTCTGCCGCTTCTCTTTTTTCTTCTGCAGACTCTCTCAAAGACTCATTATTCACTCTTTTTTCTTCTGCGATATTTCTTGATGACTCTGCTTCTGATCTCGTCTGCTCTGCATTTTTTCTTTCACTTTCAGAAAACTCCCTATTTTTTTCTGCAGATGCTCTTGCCGATTCAGAGTTATTTCTTGCCGTTTCAGAAATTACTCTGTTTTTTTCTGCTTCTGTTCTGGCTGTTTCTGAATTTATTCTGGATTCTTCTGCTCTGCTTCTCACAGACTCCGCTGCTTCTCTTGAACTCTCAGAAGAATTACGATCTTCCTCATTGGACTCTCTTTTCAGTTCGGCCTGATTCCTGGAATTTTCATCAGTCGCTCTTTGAGACTCTGATTTTTTTCTTTCTGATTCAGCATTTGCCCTCTCAGATTCTGATTGCTTGCGTTCAGATTCCGATTCTTTTCTGGCTATTTCTTCCGATGTTCTCTTTGATTCTGCTTCTGCTCTAAGATTTTCCGCTGTATTCCGCTGTCCTTCTCTTACATCCCTGGATTTCTCTGCAGCACTCCTTGAAGACTCCGCCGATTCCCTGTCTGCTTCTTTGTTGATTCTTTCAGTTTCGGCATTATGCCTATTGGTTTCTGCACTGTCTCTATTTGATTCTGCTGACCTTCTGGCTTCTTCCGCTTCTGCCCTTAAGCTTTCGGCAATCCTCCTATTTTCTTCCGCCTCTTCACGTTTAGATTCTGCATCAACCCTGAGTTCTTCTTTCTTTTCTGTATCTTCCGATACCTGATTAATTTTTTCCATGCATGACACAAAAGCGCCTCGTACCTCTTCACCGTACTCAGCTTCTTTTAGTGCCTGTATTTCAATAGATATATCAGCCATTTACTCACCTGCCTTTTCTGGTATCTCAAGACTTTCTTTTTCTTCATTTCCTGATGATCCTTCCGCATCCTTTTCAGCCCCTTCTTTTCCTTTTAACTCTTCAAGTTCTTTGGTCACATTCTGAAGTTCGAGCTGCAATTCCGCATTTTTCTGGGCTCGCACATCTGCAAGCACTCCTTCTATGATCCCTTCCAAAAGATATCCAGGCATTCCTGATGCCTGGACAATCTGATTAATTGATACATTGATATCTCTTTTTACGCTTTCCAAAATAAAAACTAAACTACTCATTTTTTGTAATTCCTCCCGTTCTTTTATAAAGTTCCTGGATTAACCGCATCATTGCAGGTATCAACATTCTGTAATTCCAGTCTTCTACAGATCCGTCTTCATTTTTCTGCGCCGCAACTGGATAATATTTTTCAACATCCTCCGCATAGAATCCTGGGATTGCTTTTCCTACCAAAATATCATCATGCCTTAAATAACCGTCCTTGTATTTAAACCACACTACCGGAATACCCAGTATTTTTTCTGCATCCGCTACAGTCATGTCGTCTATATGGTCTTTGTATCGCCTGGAGGAACTAGATAAATATGCTAAAGTAGCCCCATCTTTATCGAATACCAAATGTCCTCCACTCGTTACATGATACAGATTATAAAATTTTATATATCCACTTCCGTCATTAAAGGCGTCTGTAGTGTTATATACATGCAATCCATATTTTATTGTGATTGCATTGCTATTACTAGATATGGTTGCGCCACCGATTGTAATTCGCCCATTAGAATATAATTTTATGTTGTTGTTAGTAGAATACAGATAAGCACTACCTATTTTCCATCCACCTATAGTGGCAGACAGCGAAGACAAATCAGTAACATATAACTTGTCCGCCGTTATGGATTTTGCCTTCATGTATTCTCCGTTAAGCCACAGCTTATTATTGTAAATATAGAGTCCTTGACTGGCTCCACCGCCAGTAAGCATATTAAAGTAGTCTTCTGTTGTGAATTCGAACACAACCTCCGGCTGATATGCATATAAATACACACCAGATCCAATGGATCCAAAACCTCCAATAGTAAACAGTTGATAAGATGATGCAATGGACGACACCGTACAGATAAATGTAAACTTTTTCCACGCAGTGGTAACTGCACAGTCGTATGTCGTACGATTGAAAGATATCTGCACTGTACGGGATGTATTGCTTTTCAGCCATACCGATACCCTGTATCGTCCAGTACTATTTATAACTTTATTTGTACTCCTTCTGGCACTTATAAAGTTATCAGATGTAGATCCATATAGCCGTATGGCTTTTGTCCCTCCTGCCGGATCTTGCACACCGTATCCTAAAGATCCTGCTGTATCCCAGTAATTAGATATATCTTCTGCAGTCATTTCAGCTCCTTTTATAAGATTGCTGTTGTCTTTTTCAATCTTTGCAATCTGGTCAAGCGTATACTGTTTTGCGTCACTTAATGCTGCAGTAGAATATCCCTTTATGGTGTTCAGAGCATCTGTTGTAAGTGCAGATATTGACACGTTCCCGGTCAACTCAATATACTTCGCTTTTATTTTCACACTTTCGGCTGACTGATTTATTACAGAGATAATCTCGTCTTTTCCTACTTTTTTCGATACCGATAAATTTATAGCATCTGATGCAACCTTTATGGCCGCGTTCATTTCTGATTCTGTCACAAGCCCGCTTACCTGATCTTTTGTAGCGTATTTCTGGTTCACATTCAAATTAATCCTGTTTTCTGCAGCTTGTATCAAACTGGTTGTTTCTGTGCGTGTGGCATAGTCCTCAAATTTAGTATTTACAGTTGCAGTAACCTTGTTAATTTCCGTCACAAGTGTTGCCTTTGTGCTGTCAATTACCTCTGTGATATCTCTTAAACATCTAATATTTGTGATATACAATACTGTGCCAGCAGTTCCATACGCAGATATCGCTATGCTTTTTGATGCCTGTGTTATATTCACTGATTTCTTTACAACACGGAATTCACCGGCAGAAAAACTATCCAGATAAAAAGTGGTCTGATTTCCAGAGAATCCAATTTGCACATAAGATGGTCTTTTTCCACTTTCATAGGCAACATCGCAGACATTTGTGTAATCGCCTGCTTCGAGGTTCCCAAGATTCTGTATTAAAGATACTGTCCCAGACGCATTCCAGGCGATTTTTATACATTTCATGTGGAGGTATTCCGCAACGGAAACGGAAGCATAATATGTCCCAGATACATCAAAACTGCCAATGGACAGCGTTTCCTGTTCTCCATTGGCAACATAATTTTTCCGTGATACATATTCTTTCAATGACGAGGCAGATAATACAATTTTATTTTCGGCATTGGAGATCTGTGTTTCTATCTGCTCTTTCATCAATTTTTGCTTATTGTCCGTATATTCATTCGCAGAGTTCTCTGCATCAGTTATGGCATTCTGTACTTCTGTCCGGTATCCTATGTCTATAGACTGCGCAACGATAGAATTTGCAAGGATCATTTTCCCATTTATTTTTCCGCCCATGGTCAAGGCTATACCGTCAATAGGTCCAGAATATCCCTGGCTGTAATGAGCTAATCCTCCCATTCCCCAGCGCCAAAGGTTGCGCGCTTTGTTCTTGTAATCTTTATCATCTGCTACAATAAATTCATTTGGCTCATGAATAGCATATCCTGCTTTTGATGCCCCATTGATAAGATCCTGTGCATTTTTAAGCGCCTCTTCCAGTATTTCTGACTTGCTTGGTATCTGCTGGATTTCCTGCTCCATTTGAGCAGATTCCTGCCTGTTGGATGATGTATATGTCTTATTTCGTGTTTCATCTCCAAGTGTAATCGTATTTTTCGCAAAATTAGTCAGATATGTTTTTTTCTGGGTAAGAGGAATTTCTTTATCCAGACCATTTGGTTTCGATACGCACTGCACCATGTCTCCAATTTCAAACGCCTGATATGCTTCATCCGTAAGATTCAGATCTATGGCTTTTACCTCAAGAACCAGTTTTTCAAACTGTGCACTCTTCAACCATTCTTTGCCTTTGGATACCAATGTAGCTGGTACGGATATATCGTCAAATATGACTGTTTTGTAGATCTTTCCATATTCTCTTACTGCATTGTCATCGGTCACGTAATCTACGCCACCATTTACATCCCGGATGTTAATACGCTGTTCTTTAATAACTCCAAGGGATTCATCCTGCTCTTCCGGATCAAGTTTTTTCCCGAGTGGAATAATACATGTGGCAACGTCTGACGCATCCATATTCTTACTGAAATCAAGCAAATTCTTTCCAAATTCTATCTTCTGATTGTTCCTTTTATAAAAAGTCGCATCATCAAGATAGTCCAAAATTCTCTGTCCATTTTCATGACGGACAACCAAATGTCCTCCAAGCCTGTCTACAAGTTTTTCCTTGAGCACAGTTCGTGTATTTTCATAATTACTGTATCTGTAGATATTGTCATTAGAATCTTGCACAGTAACACGCCCAAGCACGAACTGTTTTCTCTGTTCGACCTGGGAATTGTGGTTTGCAATAATATCTTGCAAATATCCGCTTAGCGATATATTTTGGTATTTCTTTGGTCTTTGGATGCTATCACAGAAAAAGGCGAGTTCTCCTTCTACAAAAACCTTCTTTGCACCGGAAAAGCTTTCGTTATCATACAAAACTCTCCCATAGAATTTCGGCATTCCATCCTTCAAAATCTCAATATCGGTTACGAGCTTCTTTACATACCCATAGTTCGGATTGTCAGGATAAACTGTAAATTCAGCTTGCCCATTTATATTGTCCCCTTCTGTGTAATAAGCATCTTTCGTAAACAGGTTTTTAAGCGGATCGTGCAATAAATACTCTTTTCCGTCTACGATAGCTTTAATCGTATACATTAGAGCACACCCCCAGTTCCTGACTTGCTTGTCTTATATGGCATGCAATTACATGTAATTCCGACTACAGCAAGAACATCATTTGTCTTCTCGGTATCGATACTGCACCTTCCGGTATAATAATATCCCGGATCCGTATCTAATGTGATCTGAAGTTGTTTACCATGTATAGCCATTGCTATCGCACTTATAAGAGTAGACCAGTCTGCATAACTACAGTTCCTGGCATCAAACACAAATCTCAATTCTCTATTTCCATAGGTAACCCCGCCGAACGTTGCTTCTGTAAGATCAAGCTGGCCGTTCCTGCCTGGAATGTCTACATAGCTTGTTTTCACTTCCGGAAAGCCTATCGTAACCTCTTTAAGTTTCAGGCCCCACGTTCGGTATGTGTGGGTGCTTCCAAATGTAACTCCAACTCCAGTCATTATTAACCACCTCTCTTCTTATGCTCATCTATTCTCGCAAAGTTCCTATCTATGGTCTGTGTGGATGCGTTTCCAATTTCTTCTCCGTCAAGTTCCACATGCGTATGTATTTCACCGCTTATATCCACTTCTACTTTGCTTCCTTCAAATGACTGTCCATTTTCCTGCTGTATCTTGTATGTTTCTTTACTTTTTCTTTCAACTTTTATAGTGCCTGTCTCAATATCAACCGCCTGTTTCATTCGCTTTGCATAGCTCTTTAGATCTTTTTCTGTATCCCTGCTCAGTTCTGGCATACGGTCTTTAAATCCTTTTCCGATTCCGGGAGGAATCCATTCTCCTACTTCCTCCGCGAATACTTTAGACGGAGAATTAATTCCAAGTGCTGATTTTGCATTATTTACCAGACCAGAGAAGAAATTATACACACTATTTGCGAACCAGCCAGCAGCACTCTGTATGCCATTCCATACACCGGAGACGATATCTGATCCGATGCTCCACATCCTTGACGGAAGACCGGATACGCCATTTACTACAGCATTTACAAGCTGAGACGCTGCGCTACGTCCTTTTTGTGCAAGGTTTCTTCCCCACTGCACAACCCTTTGAACCGTATTACTCAGCCATGTCCAGACCTTTCCTGGTAATTCTCCGAATTTTGTAGATATGTTCTGGACAGCTTCCCCTGCTTTGGTTCTTGCCGTAGAAGCCATGTTGGCTCCCCACTGCTTAAGCTTTTCAAATGTGTTGCTCAGCCACGTCCAGACCTTTCCTGGAAGTTGCGAGAAAAATTCTACAATCTTTGCTACGCAGTCAGATGCTGTTTCCCTGGATTTCTGGAGCATATTTGCTCCCCATTCTACAAGCTTTTGAAATGTGTTGCTTAACCATGCCCAGACTTTCCCTGGCAATTCTGAAAAGAATTTGACAATAGTGCTTATGATAACCGGGACATTAGAGGAAACCCATTTTGCAACAGATGTTCCCCATTCTACAATCTTTTTCTGTACAAACTGGAAAGCTTCTCCAATCTGGTTTGGAAGCTGTTTAAACCAATCTACGATGATTCCGACTATTTCGCCGACTTTCGCGGACGCCTCTTGGAAAAATACTACAATCTGGTCCCAGTGTTCTTTCACTACCACAATCAGAGTTCCGACCGCAGCTATTATAGCAGCTACTACACCAGCTACCGCAGCTGGTGCTCCAAGTATAATCGCTCCCACAGCCGCAAGAGCCGTACCTACCACCATAAGAGCCTCTTTTACCCAACTGAAGCCGTTCACAAACATATCGACAAAGTTCGTCACAGCTATAGTAGCTCCAGATAATACAGATCCTATGCCGCTTATCTGTGTAACGATAGATCCAAGCTTCGGGAACAGTAGGGCAATCACTTCGCTAAGAGTACCGGCTCCACCTTTCCATAAAGCAAATCCTTCTACAACCTTCCCTATTACAGAAGATAATCCGGAAATACCACCTTTTAGTGTTCCAAGAACAGAGAACAGTGTCTTTACAGGTCCGATCACTTTTGATGCCACAGAAAGCCCTGTTATAGCAGCTGCGATAACACCTATTGCTTCTCCTACTGATTTCATGGTCTCTGGATCAGCTTCGTTGATGGATGAGAAAAGTTCTGCTAATGCTTCCGCTACAGGCTCTGCCAATGTTTCTGCTGTTTCTGCAAATCCCTCAAAGAAACCTTCTAGCAAAGATGCAATTCCAGGGAACTCTTCTTCCATCCCCTTAAGGATTCCCGAAATAATTTCTTTTCCTGCCTGCACTATCGTCGGAAGATTTTCCTGTATAGCCGCACTAATCTGTGATATCATTCCTGCCGCAGAACGTCCAATTTCTTCTGAATTTGACGCCAGCCCTTGAAGGAATTCTGCAAGCAGTTCAACTCCTGCGCTCCAAAATTCTCCCGCAAAAGAAAAAAGTCCGCTCGCAAGCGTACCTGCCAAATCGGCTCCTGCTTGAGCAAACTCTTCTGAATGTGCCATAATACTGTTTATAAAAGATGTTGCAAGATCGATTCCAGCCTGTACAAGATCCGGTGCTGCTTCTACTGCCATCTGGGACAGTTGTGCCAGGTTATCACCAAAACTCTGAATTAATCCTTCAAATCCATCATCAGTAAACGCCGTATTCATTTGGTCAACCATGGATGTCATGGTTTGTATTACTTCTTTTGCTGGTTCTTGAACCTTTTCATAAAAACTCAGCCCTAATGTCTCTAATGCACCACTCGCCTGTTCTATGGCTCCTGGCAGATTGTCCATCATGGTTTCTGCCATTCTTTCAGCTGCGCCCTCGGAATTATATATAGATTCTGAAAGTTTTTCGAAATCTTCATCAGATGCATTTACGATGGCAAGCAATCCTGACATTGCTTCCTGGCCACCTATAGTTGCGGCCATTTGTGTTTTCTGATCTTCAGTAAGCCCGCTGAACCCCTTCCTGAGATCCTTCATTATGGTGTTCAGGTCCTTCATGCTTCCATCGCTATTGGTTATAGATAACTTGAGTTTATCCATAGCCACCTGTACGTCCTTAGTCGGCTTCGCCATACGGGTAAACATACTTCTTAAGCTCGTACCTGCCTGAGATGCCTTAATTCCACTGTTGGCCATAAGTCCAATGGCTGTAGCGCAATCTTCCGCAGAAAAACCTAATGCACCTGCAACTGGGGCTACATACTTGAATGTTTCACCCATCATGGCCACATTGGTATTGGCATTACTGGAAGCCGCTGCCAATACATCAGCAAACCTTCCGGAGTCTCCAGCCTGTAACCCAAAAGCTGTAAGAGCATCAGTGACAATATCAGAAGTCGTTGCCAGATCCTCACCGGATGCTGCCGCCAGATTCATAACACCTTCAATGCCAGAAAGCATGTCCTCCGTCTTCCAGCCAGCCATGGCCATGTACTGAAATGCTTCTGCGCTCTCTCCGGCAGAAAACTTCGTTTTGGCTCCCATTTCTTTAGCTTTTTCTGTCAGCTTTTCCATATCACTTGCAGATGCATTCGATATAGCCTGAACTTTACTCATTCCTGCTTCAAACTCAGATCCGACTTTGATTGCAGCCGCTCCAAGTCCTGCAATGGCAGTGCCAGCCCCAGCTATTACGGCTCCGGTTGTCTTCAGCGCACTTCCCGCCATACTGCTTATCTTATTAATGCCAGACTGAAAGCCGCCAGTATCAACAGATGTATCAAATTTTAAAGTGCCATCATATCCCAATATTCTTTCACCTCATTTCACGGCAAAAGATAATCGGCTCATTATGGCACTACTTTATCTTCTGTTGGCCCTTTTTAATATTTAATTCAAAAACATATGTGCAATTTCTCCCTTTGCACTTTACGAATACACCATTGCATTCTGCATCATCGGCATATTCCAATGGCATTCTGTAACCGCACTTCGGGCATATCACACGCTTGCATTCTTTTTTAATTCTCATATGCCCTCCTACAACAGTCCTTCAAGATTTCCGTCTCCCATCAGGGCGCTAACTACCGCATCATATTTATCCTGTTCTGACTGAGGACGTGGCAGAGCATAAACAGACTTCATTTTTTCATAAAAATCTCTCTGTTCGCTCGACATACTGCTAGAAATCCGGATGCTTCTGTATCCCATGATTTTCTTTAATTCACAGTCCTCTTTCAGAGCAACAAACAGTGCTCTGAATTTCCACCAATGCAAATGCTGCACATCCTGTAAATCTATTCCATACTCAGACATAAATGCAGCGTATATATAACGATCGTCGTGCTCAAATGAATAAACCAGTTCTTCTTTCCAATTCTCGTCTTCTTCGCAATGGTTTTCCTGTTTCTCTCCCTTTTCTTTGCCTCTTCCGCAACCATAGAACCAAATCAATTTGTCAAGTGCTCCGATGGTATCTTCTGGTGGTTCTGGATAGTATAATCTTATCGCTTGCATTGTTTTTTCACTGTCAGGTACGGTATCATCCTGCATTAATAGTTCGAACAAAATAGAGACACGAAAATCCGTTCTTATGGGATATTCCATGTCTCCTATTTCTACAGTCTCCGGCAAGCGATCAATCAGAATGTTTACCATCTGTTCTGCTGTGCAGCAAACTTCTTCTTATTATTCCGTTTGCCAGCACGCCTCTCCTCTCTATTCTGGATGCGCTGTGGTCCGTATTTATTCATAATCTCAAAGGTCCGATCGCTAACCTGCTTCGCCATATTTGTCGCCATGCCAAATGCTTCCATATGTTTCTCAATATTATTGCTTCCTTCGAAAAGTTTACTTGCGGTGCCTGCTCCAAACAACCGGTCGAAGAAATCATTAACATACCTACACTGTAACCGCATACCTTGAGCAGTTGTTTTGCCTTTATACTGATTTGGCTCCTGAATATCACTTACAACCTTCTGGATCTCATATTCATACTTTTCCATAATATCTGCATCCATAAGATCGAGTTCCAATTCCACTTCATTGAATTTCATTTTGCTCATTTATATATCCTCCTTATGCTGACAGTGTAGCCGTAAACGTCTTAGTTTTTGTATCAAACGTTCCGTTAACAGGATCTCCAACTGCATTTAAATTACCACTTACTTCCTGTTTATTGTCGCCGGACATCTTAGTTATCTCTGCAGACACCGTAAATTTTCTTGCAGCAAATTTTCCTTCGGTTTTTGTATCCCACAATTCTACTCTGCAGTATTCAAATTCTGCTTCTTCGCCAGTAAGGTGGTTTCTACCGACTGCATACAGAGCATTAACCGCTTCTTCATCTGGTATCATGTGGGTCGTAAATGGAAAAACAGACGTATAAGCTACCACGGAAGAATATTCAGACGGTTCGTGAATATATTTGCTTGATTCACTTTGTGCTCCAAACTCTTCATCCAATGTGGTAAATCCATACCCCATAAGTACCCACTTGGGTTCTCCAGACGTTCCTACATTGAGATAGTCTGCTATATCATGTCTCTGGATTGCTTTTTTTCTCATTTCGTTTCCTCCTTAAAATAAATTAATCGCAATGGTATCTGATACCTTGCATTCTGCATGGATATATCAAATATATACCCTGGTGACAGTACCTGCAGTTCCTCTGCGTACATTCCCTCTGGGAGATCTGGCAGGTTTCCGGATCGGCTCTGTTCTTCGATCCAGCTTTGGAATCTATCATAAAACGCAATATTTTCCATGTTCTGCAATCGGTCCATAGAATAATATTCACGAGATCCAAAGTTGAATTGGTACTGTCGGATAGAACTGCCATCTACAAACTTTTGAATAACCGGATCAAATGTCCCGGTTTCGATTGTATACTCTACTGCATCCTGATCCAGTGCATCTACGCGGAAATACCCGTCCTTTAACAACGGGCATTTTAAAAAATAGTCTACAACAGCCTCTATAATTGTTTCTGCCATATTGTCTCCTTTATATCTTCTCAGCGCCTCTCAGTATATCCTCTTTTTCTTCCGCTTTCATACGCTCAAACCATTTTCCACCTCGTCTGGCATCATAAGGCCGAGCCTGACTAGTGTTGTAATACTGGTGGGCTGCATATGGAGCAATATACTTTACTTCTCCAGACCCTACTACTGTCCCTAATGTTCCTGATTTATCAAGCATACCTGTTTGGAATGGTACTCTTGGACTACATCTCCTCAATACTTCGGAATCTACAAACTGCTGTTTCCGGGAAAACTGCTGAGTTCTCTGTTTCGCAAACTCAGGATTCCATTGTAACTGAGCAGCGCTGTTTCCCTGCTGAAAAATCATGCCTCTAGGGGCTGTTATGATTCTTATTCCAGCCATCATGCGCCCCCTATCTTCCAGTGTTGTACTCTTGGGCTTCCGCGCTTAGTGTTGTCAGCTACAGATGTCACTATAATCAATTTCCCAAAGGCTTTCTTGAGATAGGTTCCTATATCGTTCACTTTACTTGGCTTGATACGCCCATATCTGAAACTAAATGTATCCCATTTCCAGTCTTTCCCATAGTAAATACTTCCTTCTATTTCTTCCCAATTCTTCAAAATAGTACCCGTGCGAAAAGAAAATTCATCCCATTTCCAACGGGACGGAAAAAAATGTTTCGGGAAGATGTAGTCCCCCTCCTGTATTGTCCAGTATTGAGGAATTCTTTCTATAGGCAGTTTCTTATATTCTTCAGGCGGCAAATATGTTCTATCTTCCTGGACATGGGCAGCGATCGGTATTCGAATGGTGTACCTATCTTGCATATTCTTATGTCCATTATCCCCCGACAAACCACTGGATTCTGTCCATGTGATTCCTCCAATTCTTGTTGGAAAGTAAGATTCTCTCCGATCAGGTCCCGATATGGCATTAAATATCGTCATTTGTTCAAATGCATTAATCATGGACTCCCACCTCTTTCCGGATTATCATATACTTCAGAGTATCCTCGATACAACAACCCCGTGCAGATTAGATGATCTCGGATTCTTGCAATCGCTTCCTCGGCAGCCTCTTTCCCGGATGCTGTCACATCCGAATAAGTTACAGAATATCCGTCATTGCTTTCAGATTTTACATCTCTGTCCATCTTCTTGGTATAGCGATAATAACAATCCGCAGCGGCACAAGCAGCAATCTTCACTTCTTCCGGTACAGCTACCATACGACAAACCCTACCGAATGTAACTCTGTCAACAAGAGACGATGCCGTCCTCATTGCACCGGGAAACTCATCTGGCGGTATGCTTTTTCCAAGATATATCTTTTCGTAGTATGTATAATCGGCATACATTTTTGCTCCCACGCCATCGCCCCCTTTTTTTTGTTTATTCGCTTGATTTTTCTGGTGTGTCTGTTTTTTTCTTTGGATTTGCTGGGGCTTTGCTCTTGTCAAGATTTTCAAGCGTATATCCAAGTTCTCTGTAGTAGCCTGCTTTGGATTCCGGTATGCGACACACAATGTTGCCTTTCTTTGCGATGTACATAAAACCACCTACCTATTCTGACTTTCTGGAAGTCTTAGGAGATGGTTTCTTTCCAGAGTTCGTTTCTTCTTGAGCGATTACTCCGATTGCTGGCTGAGCCTTGATTGCCTCTTTCAATTCAGCATTTTCTTTCTTGAGTTCGGCGTTTTCCTTACGAAGATCTTCGATTTTTCTTTTTGCATCCGTAGCAGATGCAATGGCTGCCTCCATAACAACTTCTCCATCTTTCTCCGTAATGGTATACCCCATTCTGGAATACTCTTCCGCTTTCTCCTCAGAAATCTGGATGATTCTGTTCTTTTTCTGTGCAAAATAACTCATCTTTATACTCCTTTCATAGTATGACCCGCTATTTGCATAGCGGAGCCATTTCTCTACGCCTGTACAGCCATCTGAATAGCTTTTACCTTGTTTTTCAGTACAAATACATCCTCGTGGGACTCTTCGTAATAAACATATTTGCCTTCAGACAGAGCGGATGGCGGATCCAACTTTGCAAACTCATAAGATACCGGCGTGATAACCGCAAGTGGATTAATAAGGCACATATGGATCTGTTTCGCTGACCCGCCAGCTTTCCATCCAGAAGTAAACTCATACACTGTTTTCATAAGTTCAGACGGAACTTCTACAATTTCTACCTCATCAAGAGATGTAATTGCTCTTGAGAGCTGATTCTGTTTTCCAACATCCAATGTTCTGTAGATGCCCTGAGCATTTTTAATCAGCGTATTTGTTGCAGGTGTTACATAAAGAACAAGCCCCATTTTAGGAACTCTTCCCTCTGCCATATTTTCAAGCATCTTGTCATATACAGACAAAATGTTTTCAGCTGTTAAGGCTGTAGTATCTGCGGATTCTCCAGCCGTTGTCCAGTCGGAATAAATCTTAGAAATTGTGTAAGCATCCATTTCAGGGAACTTCTGCTCCTCGTTGAATACTCTTGTAATATTAGCGATAGTAGCCACCTGGTTTGTTTCCTGCACATCTCTTGGGTGTACAAGAGTCGACCATTTTCTCTCATTTTCAAGAGTTAATGGAGTCCAGGCATTGTTATAGTTTCTGGATGCTGTAGCAATTGTGTCTCTAGTGGCATCTACACGGCCAGTTACGGTAATGGTTGGCACTTCGATAGTTTTTCCATTCAGCCATCTGTATCTGCCATTGTTCGGTGTATTGTACAGTGCTCCAAAGTAAAGCACATACGGAAAATTCTGTTCAAGTTCTCTCTGATATTCTTTTGCATAGTTTAATGCTGCCATACTTAATATCCTCCTAATGATTAATCATGTTTTCTTACTCCGGAAAATCCGAAGTTGAATGTCGACCCTTTCGGCTCCTGTATCTGTGAGTTTGTTCCAGCTGAAAAATACGGTGCTCCACCGTTAGGTCCTGTACCATTCCCGCCCTCATCTCCTGTTGGATCAGGCTCTTCTGCAATAAATGCATCTTTGTAATCAGGGTTTTCCTTCAACTCTTTCATTACATCATCGGCACCAAGGAATTTTCCATCTTCCAGCTTCAAATCTTTTTCCTCTAAAGCTTTTCTGACATAATCACGGTACATAGCGCCTGATTTCAACCCCACAGTGTCAAGATATCTATCCATCTGGTGATCTCTCTCCTGCTTTGTTAGCTTGTCATTAAGCTTCTGTGTTTCGGAATTGTACTTCTGTTCCCAGTCAGCCGCTTTCTGCTTGATGCCTTCAATATCCATATCTTTGTAAGACTGAATCTCAGCATTAGCATCTGTGAGCTGCTGTTTTACTCCATCCAATTCTGTAATTTTGGCATCCAGCTTGTCTTTGGATACATAACCTCCAGCTTTAAGGTCTACAATCTGGATTTTTTTATCTGCATCAATAGCTTCCTCCAGTTCTGCATAGGTCATAGCCTTTGGTTCTTCTCCATCCTTCTGTGTACCAAATAATTTCTTCAAAAATTCGTAAGCCATTTCGCCTACCTCCTTCATTCTTTTTCGCTGATTTCGTTTATATTCCGGTTCACTCCGGCTCTGCTATCGTGCATTTATATCCCAGCACGCAAGGGAGGGGGCAGTTTAAACGTCATGCTCAGGACAAAAACGTGTAGGAAGCTACCATTTACTCAGCGATAACTTCCTACACGTTATTCAATGCTTTAAATATACTCTAGGAACTTCTTATAGGCTCTGGATTCGATTAGAAGTTCTCAGATGTAGATTTTATTGCTTTTGCATCAAAATCCCGCATTTGTGCCTTTTTAACCCTCAGGCTGGGAGATAGTGGATCACCTCCTTTCATCCGCTTCTTAATCTTTTGCTACATTTTTTATTTCTGCTCAAGGTACACACCTCCTTCCCATCTGTATTCTGATATAATGCACAAAACAATTCCTGCTCACATACACTTATATCTCCAGTTGGCTCCAATATGAGGAAATCATCCAGTCTGGCTTTCGCAGTGTATCTCCGATTTTTTATGCTGCACCCATATACGCAAGCCACGCCATCATGAAGGATTCTGTCAATAACCACTTTTTCTTCCTGCACTGCATCAGCAAACCATTTAGGAGCAATTATATCTACGTCCTCAGTCAGCTGAAAAGCTTCAACTTCTATTGGTTTTTGGCAATACCTCATAACAGTTACTCCGCAAAAACCCAGTCTTCAGCAAGCATATCTGCCTGAGATGCCAGCCACCCTACACAAAAGTGATTGTCAGCTGTTTTCATCACAATGGAAGGAATGGTAAGTTCTCCTTTTAAATCACTCACACATGAAAGATCTGCTTTCGTGGTAAATTCAATATCTGTTGCTAAAAATAAAAACATTCCTTTACCATTCCACCCTTTTCTTGCAACTTTCATTCCGCGCTTCAAATATTTAATTGCTTCTGCAAATGAAAACAGAGATTCTCCTCCAAGTTCCGGGCAATTCTCTTCATCCGCAATAATCCAATCCCCAGAACAAATGTTGTCAAAAGTATATTCCGGTCGATCTGTCTGACGGATATCCAGTTCCTTTCCATCTTTCGTATGCATCATAATGGTTTTCTTTTCGTTGTCCCAATACCAGTAGCCACCCCATGAAGGCAGTTTTACTTTTGCTCCTTCTTTCATCAGCTCATACGCCTCTGAAAACAGCATTCCCGGTTCTCCGCCAACAAAGAAACACACCTCTTCGATGTAAATATCTTTGCAGTTACAATGAACCAGATCATCATTGTAAGTTCTGTCAATATACTTCAGTTTTTCTTCAATATTCGGGTTCATAATTGTTTCCTGCTCTCCTGTCGGCATATGGATAACAAGAAAAATTCCTGTAATTTCCTCTCCACATTTTTTTGCGTCTTCATATCTTTTCATCAGTTCTGTTTTCTTCATAATGGTTTCATCCTTTCTTTTTTGACTTCTATGATTGGTGTATCCATGCAGAACATTACCTTAGTGATCTGCATATCTCTGCATTTTAAATGAACAAGATTCTCGTCATAATTCTGGTCGATAAACCGCATCTGACCATCAATATCACGTTCATATAAATATTTCTTATCCCCGTTATCGGCAAATAATTCAATTAGCATGCCCTTCGGTTTTAATGAACTCTTTTTTATGTATTTCCACTTTTCCATTAATTCCAATTTGGTCATGTGCAGTTACCCTACTCTTCTGTAATACAGCGATTACTCTCTTTTACATAAAAATCTTCGTACAATTCCTGCTTGTCTCCGTTGTAGGTGTATTCCACATACACTCCATCTCCGGAAACGGTAGTTGAAGCAAGACATTTGTAATTCTGCAAAGTTTTGCAGGACCAGACAATAAATACGTCTCCCATACCAATGTTTGCTTCCGGCCTTGTTTTGTTGTATTGCTCAACTAATTTTTTCTGACACACGCTCTCAAAATGCTTCATTCCTGTTATAATCATGATATACCTCCTATTTCTTTGCTTTTCTATTCGCCCATACCGCTTTCATGCTGGTAGAATGGCCATAATTTACTACATTGCCTTTTTGATCCTTGACTGCATACACTTGTGTACGAACCTGATCTACGGATCGTCCTGTTTCATTACAGAAATCTTTAAGCTTTCTTTCTCTCTGCTTTAGCTTAACCGATTCTACCTGAAACTCCTGTCTAAAATACCGTTCCGTTTCTTCGTCTGTAGCATATATTATAGCGGAGTCATATCCGGCAAGGATTCTTTTCGACCCTCTAATCGCCCGTTCCATTCGCCGTTGAATCTGACTACACTCATACTCTGTCAGGTTTCTATCCCCGTATTTGTATTTTGCTACCGTGTAATCCCCTAACATATCCTGCGTATATGCCGGTTTAGAAATTCCTGGCCAAAAAGGATGGAAACTATGTCTGCAGTTTGCACCACATAATCCGGTTACAGTTCCATAGCCGGTAGATTCATAAAAATTCCTATATCCTCCGGCTTCTCCTATTATCTTGAATACCTGTCCTTGCCACACTACATGATCCGGTCTTGCTCCAGGATGTGCAGTTGTCTCGTAATACTCTGCTCCCATATCTTCCGCATACATTTCAGTAAGAGTTCCAGCCGTCTGGTTTACTCCAGTCAACAATGCCATCCTGAGAGCAGCATCCAAGGACATCTGGTGTCCTGATTGATACAACACGGTGCCTCCTGCTTGCGCGGCCATCCGGATAGCCTGCTTTAGAGCTTCCTGATAAGAAAAAGCACCACTCTGTACTTTGAGTAGTGCTTCATTAAGCGATTGCATGTATAATTGCTGACACTGGGCGGCCGTGGTAAGTGTCAGATTATTTACTTCACCGGATGTTTTCCTTTCATTTGCTATCATCAAATCCACCATATTTCTTGATAGATTTATATTGCTTATTATTCCCGCATCAAGCAACGGAGCTGCGTCATTCTGTATTGACTTTATTCCTGCATCTTTAAACATCTTCGATATTTCAGCTTCTGAATATCCGGTAAACTTGCTTACCTCTTTCGTAATATCATCAAGCAGTTTCCCTGATTGCTGGGCCTGTATGATCTGCCATTTTGCAGAATCCGTAACCCTCCCGGTTTTTGCCATTCTTCTTGCAATATCCCGTACAATCTGCTCGTTTAATACGTCTACCATCCCAAGATACCTGCTACAAAATGTACTTAAATACTTAGGTGTCAGCATGTTAGCCTCCTACTCTTCTGTACCAAACATGTTATCAGGCTGTGCGTCTGGCATATATTCTGCGGCTTCTTCCTCGTTGCATCCGAAATACCAAGAGATAAACTTCTCCGGTTTCAGTTTGCCTGCTATTACCATAGCCCATCTTCTCTGATACTCTTTGTCGGTATCTTCAAGAACGCTGTCTCCCCAAGCACAGTTTACTTCCACTTCTCCTGAAGGCACCATCTTATACAAGCTGTTCAACACGACCATGGAATCAACAAGATGCCGAAGCCCCTTCTCCCAAGCCTTTTGCAATCGGTTCACTGTCCTGTAGGAGCGCTGTTTCGATGTCTTTATTTCTTCTGCTGTTTTCTCCAACTCGTTAGGATCAGATATGGTTCCGTATGCAAACCCAACATTCCACTCAATTCGCTTCAGGAATTTGTTCAGTCCATTAAACATCGGATCATCTCGAATATCCGGATTGTAGATGTCGAATAATGTTTTGTTATTCGCTTCATCAAAAGAACGGTACAGTCTTTCATGTCCTTCTGGGAGAATTGGCCGTCCTTTCTTGTCTGTTTTCAGAAACTCTTCCGATACATGCACTGCAGCCTCTTTTGCATCATATTCCCATACAATCTGGCCCAGCATTCTGTCCGCTTCATGAATAAGTTCTACCGCTTTGGAATATACAGAAACGCCCAAAGGGGAGCTATTATCAATGTTGTTGCTCTTCGTTGTCTTGATGTATACGAAAAGAGGCTTATCTACATTGCCAATGGTTACCGGAGTTTCTGATAATCCAGCCCATTCGTCAACCTCAGATAAAGGAACTTCTTCATCAAAAGGCTGATTGATAATGGGCTCCTCACTGTCCTTGTATGATGAGATTTTCTCAGACCGGTAAGCCTTATTCACAATCGTAATGCTGTTTCCGGAAAATTCATGATATTCCAGTCTTGTATACAGATAATCTCCCATGCGTTTGTGCTGTAAAAAAACCGCAGACATAATCTCTCCTTTACTGTTATAAGCTGTCGGGTAGAAATGGTCCGCTTCCACGAAGTCTATCTCTATTTTATCCGGCACGCCGGTTGGTCCTACTGATACATAAGGTTTCAGCACAATACCGCCTTTTGCGCAGTACCGTTCCACCTGGATATCCAGATCTGTCAACTCTCTTTCCAACTGAGTGTTGATAAAGTCTGCCAGCTGACTTCCTGTTGTGGACAGCTCAAATTCTGTCAGTACCAGTCGGGACATCTCTTCTGCAATAGTTGCCGGAAGGTTTGTGCAAAGCGTTCCCTTTTCCCCTATCCACGGTGGGTGATTCTCATACATATCCTTCCAAAGCTGAATTGCATTATCCATAACACCGGATATGGCAATCTGTACTTTTAATTCTTTTTCTACGCTGTTTCTTGGCAGCAATTTTCTCACCCACTTTCTCAATATATTTACAATTTTCAATCATTTCACCCCGTTTTCCTAATGAGTTTTTTTATTTTCTTCTCAAAGCTGTACTCCATAGCATCCAATGAATCAATATCAGTAGTTCCATCATCTAATCGCTCCAGCTCCATACTCTTTGGATTCCAAACAGCCATACTGATAGCTTCGAGAACACTTTCGCAATCTGGTGTAAAAAGTACACGCTCTGTTGCCGAAAGGGCTGTCATTGTGAAAATACGATCTGTTATCTTACATTTCGCAGCATTTGTGACCTTTATATCTCCATGTTCTGCCATGGCCATAGCTTTCTGTAATCCTCGTTTAAGTACCAACTCTGCTGAATCACAATGTACGTTCGTAATAAATCCGTATCGGCTCAATATCTTATCAACAAATTTCATAAACATCTGGTTCAAATCGTCAGGATCTGTTCCATCTGCATCATGCCACTCCGAGGACAGAATGTACAGTTTATCGTATCCCTGGGTTATTCCAGACGCAACAAAAGCGTGACCGGATCCGTTCCCTCCAAAGTCCACACCTATATTTAGCTCTATAAATTCTCCACGTTTCGCCATAGCGATCGTTTCTTCCAATGGCACGATATACTCGTCATCCTCTGCCGCTATGGAAGTTGCCAATTTTACATATATCAGGCCTTCTGCAATACTTCTCTTACCTTCAATATCTCGGATGTACCAGATGCTGTCCTTATCATACTGGCTGACAATCTCTGCTATTCTCTGCTTCGGGATATTGATATTCTCAAAGATATTAAAATGTTCGTAATTATACCCCCCTAGAAGTTCTCCCTTTGCTGCTTTCTCGGCATATTTGTCTATGTAGTCAACATATATCGTTGACTTAGGATGATCAGGGTTTAAGTCCCAGAAGATTTTTCTATTCTTAGCCGCTAATTGTCGGTTAAACGCCTCTTTAATGGTATTGTCATGATGCAGGTTTATCTCGGTTGCAATCCACATACCATATGAGTTACCTCGAATTTTCTTGTAACTATCTGATGCCGCACCTCCGGCAAAGATTACAATTTTGTCTTTGTATCCTGTATCCGGGCCATTTATAAGAAGGCAGTCATTCCCTTTATACTGAGTCCATCTGCACTGCCCACGAAATATATACTCAAGGCCGAACCCATTAGCATCTCCAATGTTCAGCTTAGCGTTTGCCATAGTAGAGCCAGTTGCCAGATGGATTCTGTCTTTCGTCGTTTTTAATTCGTGAGCAAATGCAAAAACATTATCCACCGTTTTCCCAGATCGAACAGCTCCTTCTAAGATATTATAGGTGCTGTTCGCGCAATTCTTGATATACCGCTTGTGCTTGTCACCGAAATTAAATCGTATGCGTTTCCGCCTATTCACCTTAACATACGGGTTTGATAAGCCCTTATTATTCGCCGCCATAAATGTCGGTTTCAATATCCTCTATGTCTTCTATTTCATAAAGACCGATTTCCTGTTTATCTCTCCATATGTCTGGTCTGCGGTTTTTCAGCCAGAAACAGCACGCTCCCACATCCGGTATGATATCCTCTTCGGTTTCAACTGTTTCGACCTTCGCGGGCTTGGTATTGCCATCTTTGTCCATCTCAATAATTTTCCGAGTTACTTTCGTTTTCTTTTTGCTTCCTTTTGCTCTTTTATACAGACTCAGTTCGACTTCCGCATCTGCATATTCCTTTCCAGCAGCCAGGGCCTCTGTGAACTCCGGATAATTCTTTTTCCAACGGTTTATCGTCCTCGCAGTCACATCAAATGCTTCCGCTAAGTCCTCGTCCGTGCCACCTCTCATGCATAATACCTTGGCAATTTTTACGAACCTTTCATCATACTTTGTCTTCGTTGCCATATCACACCTACTTCCCTGCAAGATAATCGGCAGCCCAATATTCTATTATCTGCCATCTATTCTTGCTTGTTATGGTGCCTTCTTTTTCTGCTTTTTTAAGCGCTTTTTTTATTACCTCCGCCGCAGATGCCGGAATCGCATTGTTTCCAAACACCTTAGCAAGATATGTCCACTCTTCTTCGGTCTCTGTATCAAATCCAGCGTCGTCCATCTTCCGGTTTGCGCTTTCCACCATCGCATGTATAGCAGCTCCTACGTTTCTGATATCAGTAAATTTTTGATATTTACTCAGTGTTTCCACAAATGCCTTGCACTGCTCGTACGAGGCAATGCCAACTATTTCTGGAGCTTTGGATTCAAGATCCTTAATCAGTACATCCATGTCTTTTACCTGATGTGGTAAAAATGTAAAAGTAACATTCTTAAAATCAAACTGAACCGAAGGGCTGAACATCTTTTTGTACTGCTCTAACGGTTCCTCCATGATGTCCTTTCCAACAAATGACTCAATCATATCGTCCACATCATCTATCATCTTCACAATTTCTCTCAATGTGCTATCATCATCAAAACCAGAAATCGCGTTGTGAGCCAGCTGTTTTGCCGCTATTTTACTACGAGAGAGCCCCGACACATCGACAATAGCAATTATCTCCTTCATCTCTGCAGCTCTTGCGCTTTTCACTCTGTGATGACCGCTGATTATTTCCAACTTTCCGTCCACCAAAACGAAAAGGGGCAGGCTCTCTAACTGTCCTCGTTTCTTAATGTTTGCGGTCAGCTGGTCCTGCATCTCGTTCTTCATTATTCTGGCATTGATGTCCTGTTCCTTGACTTTATCCAGCGGAACTTTGGCGATCACCAAGCCCGAACCCATATCGTAGATTACTTCGCACCCTTCAATTTGCTGAATGCCTTTGCTCTGTTCTTCTGCCATTCATTCTCCCTCCTTAACCATTCTTGAAGCGTCTGCTGCTCACTCCTGCCTTCAATCAATTCTGCCTCATATGTGAGCTTGTATCCATTCTTCCTGTCTTCTGCCCTGTTTACCAGCTTCATGATACCCCTGACTTCCTTGTTTTCTGGATACCTAGTAAGCATTGCAGTTCGCATCTTCGTGACTTTCTCCTGTTCGATATTATCCAGGATCGTATTCGCAAACTCTCTGTTCTGTGCCATCATATAGCATAATCTGCCGAGGCGATATTTCTTATGTGGTACCTTCATCACATACCACACAAATACGCTGTCAGATGCCATCTTCGAGATGCCAAACACACCAGCTACATATCCATCAATCAACAACGCCCTGTTGAACGTGGCTGACGAACCTACAAAATTATGCGTCCACAATTCTCTATAATACTGAGCTTCTGCCGTTTTAACCGGAATAACCTGCACTATACTGTCTTCCCTGATCTCGTAGTCCCTGGGAAGCATACTGCAGTCTAACGGCTGTAACTTGCTCTCTGTCGGCCGTTTAATCTTCTTTCCATTTGCCAGGGCTGTTGCCTCTTCCTCCCGGTTCGTAGTTATATACGCATTCAGGTCTGCTCTTGTACCGGAACGGGCATATATCGTATATCCCACAGCTTCCCCTGCTCGCTTTTCTTGATAACAAATAACCAATGCTTTCGCATTCATGCAAAGATCGTAGAACTGCTGGTGTCCGGTCTCCGGATCAAACAGCTCATACGGTGGTTCCTTCCAGGTCATCTTGCCCTGTGTGTCATAGAACTTCTCGTAACCCGAAAAATAGGTAGGTGGATTTGCAATCACCAAAGCGTGCGGATCATCCAGTACCTCTTTTAGATGTTCCCACATATCCAGTGGCCTGTAGCTCATTCCACCAAGCAGATTCCGAATAACTTCTATCTGCCGATTAATATTCTCTATATGTTCTTCGCGTCTGAGCCTCAGGTCTGTGAGTATCTGATAAAAATAGTCATTGCCCGCATTCTTTGATGTCCTGAGATACAGCTGTGCGTACAGTGCTGTTGCAGGATCAAGTAACTCCTCATTGCTAAACCCTTGTGCGCGGATTTCCAGTGGCTCTAATGACTGCCCGGTTATCGCATACCCCAGAACCGTTGACATCATATTGACATCGCTGGTTTCGATCTGCTCTGGTTTGAAACCGTTTTGTACTGCCAAATTCGCCATGGCAAATGTGCCAGCGCATGGTTCAATAAACTTTGTATACCCGGACTTTGCTGCTGTCTCTATAAGAGTAACAAGAAACCTCTGCTCCGACGGCCCCAAACATCCCAAGAACATTGCTCCTGGATCCATAAAAAAAGCCATTGTGCTATTCTCCTTCCTATCCTTCTAAACTATGCTGTGCTTCCGTTACAGCCTCATACACGGTTGCTATAGGCTCGAAGGAAAATTATATTGTCTGCTCTATTTTCCCCGCTTACACCGCATTTACTGTTCTTACTTCAATATGTGGATCTCTTCTTTTGCTTATATCCTCTCTTTTTTGTACACTTTACACAAAAAGCCAGGATAACCTCTGATACCGTACCGGGATTTTCAGAGACTATTCTGGCAAATTACACAAAACTAAGGCACCGTACCCAAAGATACGATGCCGTTTTCTTTTGGACCGGAACCCTGCAATGAACAGGAACTTCCCTCTGGAAGAGGAACGTGATTCTTTCACCAGTTCCGGATGTTATATTGTCGCATCAGCCATATCAAACAAACTCATCTGTTCATAGCCTTCCGTTTCCGTCTTAGCTTCCTTCTGAGGGGCTGTGCGCTTGCTTTCTTCTTTCTTTGCCTGCTTCTGTACAGGCGGTTTCTTTACTTTCGGCGGATTCGGGTCCGGCAGTTCCTTGATGATTTCTCCTGTCTGTTCGCAATACCACTGACCGAATACTGTTCTGTGGCACCAGTCTTCAGGGATTCTTACATCCTCGTAACACAGGAAAACCAATTCTTTGCCTTCGGCCGCCGCCGTTGCCTCGAATCGCATTACCATGTTGATAATCTTGTCATTGCCGATGCCTTCCAGCTTCCGGTAATACTCCTCGGTGAACTTCTCCAGTTCCATTCTCAGCATATATCCTTTCGGTGCCAGCGAATAGCACTGCTGTTCTACGGTATACCCCAGCGGAAATTTCGGCGTTCCCAAACTGATTCCGACACAATAATACTTGTCTTTGTTCTCTACCAGCTCTTTATTGCTGTATCTGCTTGTCCAAATTGCCATAGCTTTGTCACTCCTTTATTCTCGCCAATGCGTATTATCTATAATTTAATTATACTATGCGAGCTGATCTAAGTACACTTTAATACCCATTTTTAACCGATTTTTCATAATTCCGGAGTTTTGAGCGGGCGGCATTTCTACCTACCCACTCTGCCTTCACAGAAGAAAAACAATGCCTTTTTTAGGGGTGACACATAGCTTATCGGGCTTTTATCAGAATACCACTTTGCCCTTCGCTTGTCTAGTGCACATTTTTCGCATTTACGAGATTTCTCGTATCTGCATTTCGCATAGTCTTCTTACCGGATTTCTTTGGTTTCCGGTTCACCTCTATACTTTTTACTCCTTCTATCCCAAAAAATAAAACTGCCAGATCATCGTATGCCTTTTCTAACGTGCGGTACACTGTGCTTTTATCAATCTGCTCCTCTTCGGCTACGTCTTCTGCCCTCACCGGCTCCGCCTGCAGGAACATCCTTTCAACTACCCGGTATCTCCGCTGAATATCCTGGATCTTTGACTTTCTGCATTCCTTTTTGTAATTCTCCAGCTGCACATCTACATGGTTCAGAAGCATTCCGGTCACTATCCGGTTCTTATTTGTGCTGGTAAGATTAAACTCCTCTTTCCTCACCTGTTCAAGGATTCCGTCCAGGATTTCTTTCAGCGTAGGATCTGTCACCGTGTCCGTCCCTGTTACCGATGTATTCTTCATTCGCTTTAACTGCCGGTAATGAATGATGATCGTCTTGGCGCTGTTCTTTACCTTGTCCGCCAGTTCCTCTTTGTCTTTCTCTTTTCTTCTCTCGTAGGCTTCTACTCCTTTCTTGGCTCCCTCCCGGCCTGCGGCCTTTATGAGCCTTTCCAATTCTTCTTCTGTCAGGGAAATGTATTTCACTCCCTGTGCTTCACCCTCAGCCTTCGGCGTATTTTCTTTTACATTTTCTTCTACAGCCATGCTGCCACCTCCTTGACTTTTTCCATCTTTCCGGGTTATAATTCCGGTATCGTGTGTGGTCGTCTTTCGTCAGGGAAGCGGCCCTTTCTTTTATGTCAGGATCTGCAGTCCCAGGGCAACATACCCTTCTGCCAACCCTATGAACTTATCATCCAAAATATATCTAACCATCGCACCGACTTCTCTTCCGGTATATTTGATGTTGTCCCACTCTTTCAGAAGCAGCACATCTCCAACCTGGAAATTCCGATCATTCTTCCGGATTTCAAATAATTTATTGCCTTCGATTGTTTCCTGGAAATATTTTGGATATGTCTTCAGCTCATGTAACATCTTCTACCTCCTGTACCCAGGGCATGTCGCAAAATGAGAAATGTAACCGTAGCCATCCGCTTCTTTCGCCTTGCATCTTTCTCCGGCCACAACTTCTCCATTAGGAAGTACCAATCTTTCCTTGCCGCCCTTGATTTTCTTGAAATCTACGAACTGGGGATCAACCGCCATATTCTTTCCTGCTTTTGTTTTTACCCACATAATTCTTGCCCCGCATCTATTGCATTGACTGAATTGTCCTGCGCTATTCATTTTATTCCTCCTGTTCCCGACATATTTATATATCTTTTCCTTTCCTGCGCCATACGTGGCTGGCGCGATTAATTGATTATGCAGATAACACAACAAGCGGGGCGTACGTATTCGCAAACCATGCGGGCGTGGTGCTGACGTGGCCACTGCTATACACATTCATAACGTGGTTAGCATTGCTGCGGTAAGCTGAACGAGTCCAGTACCAATCAGTTTCTCCATTCTTATTAACTTTCACGCAGTCCTTTTCAGTCTCAAAAAACGCATATCTTTTTTTCTTGTTTTTCAATTCATCATTTGATACAAGGAAAAAAGTGTCCTCTGTATCGATTCCGTCTGTGTTATCTTTCAGCACGGGTACAATGAGATTCCGGAATCCTTCTTCGAATCGATTGATAAACATTGGGCTATTTAATTCTGTGCGGAGACTTGATGTTCTCCAAGTATTATTACCGTCTTTATCAAACTGTTTCTCTTCAAGTATCAGATCTCTAAACATTACTGTCATATTGTGATTTTTGCCAGACGGTACAACTCTTTCTCTGTCAAAATCCAAGATCTGCATTACCACCTCTCCAATGCCTTCAACCATTACAGTAAATTCACCGCCAACGCCGAATTCTTCTCTTGCTCTTCCTGTTTCCAAGATTTTTTTCACCTGATTCCATGTATATGTATTCTCAATAATTTTTCTGGCTTTCATTCTTTTGTCCTCCTATTCCACGTTCCCTTTTATCAAATTTACTCAACAATTTCTGCCGCCAGTCTTCCCTGTGCTTCTCGCAGCTATCATCCTCGTCTACCAATATGCCCTTGCGGTCACATAAACCGTCCTCGTTTTCTATGCAATTTTTACATGTCTTCTCATTCATTTAAAAATTCCTCCGGATTCTCATAATCATAATCATGCTCAATTTCTTCCGCGTCTTCCAGAATCTCATCCGTAACATCTTCTTCCGAATTTTCATCTGGTTTCTGAGCAGTTTCTAATTCCGTATATTCCGCATCGATTACATCCTCGTCTTCCGCTTCTGTCGGGCCAGGTAACTGAGGGATTCCCTTCGGTTCTTCTTTTTCTGACTCCTCTTCATTCTCCGACTTCAGATTTTCTTTATAATCACTGTCAAAAATACTCTTCTGCGTTGTATTGGCTACCGGCTGTAAAACATACTCACCACTATCTTCATCAAATGCCAGCTCCATTTCTGTATCCATATTGCCGTCCTTTTTGTCCGCGATCTGCACGGTAGATGTAACTTTATGCTTGAAACTTGGCTTATTGATTTTCCTGCTCTCGCCTTCTACTTTAGGATCATAATTCGGAATATATTCCTGAGTGAAACTGACATCAATTTTCAATGTAAAACTTCCATTCGTACTACCTTTCTCCAGCATGTTTCCGATCAATCTCTGCAGAACAAAATTCATATCTCTCTTTACATTTGCAAATGTATCACTGTTAAAATCTAATTCCTTCACAAATTTATCCATGTCTTACTCCACCTTTCCGTATTTGATTCCACTTTCCTTCATGTACTCAACCAATGCTTTCAGCTGATCTTTGGTTCCGATTGCAAAAAACTTAGCTCTGCACTTCTTTTCTGGAATTGGCTGCGACTGCGCAAACGGATCAATTACCGGTTCTGACTCCTGTACCGGAACATTTTCCTCTTTTTCCGGAACAACGTCCTGTTCTGCCGGAACATCCTGCGGCATTTCCGGAACGCTCTGTTTTTTCTCTGCTTCAGCTTTTTCTGCAGCAATACGCTCTTCTTCCGCTTTTTTCTGTCTCTCGATTTCCTTCTGTTCTTCTTCCCTTCGGATGCGCTCTGCCTCTGCTTTTCTTCTTTTTTCTTCATCTTTTTTCTTCTGAATACGCTCCGCTTCCAGCTTTTCTTCCAAATCTTTCAGGCGTTTTTCCTCTGCCATAGCTTTTGATAAATCCAATGTGCGGACATACACATCTTTGGCATTTAACTTGTATGTTCCGCATACACTTTCGATGGTTTCAAGATCAGTCTTTACCTGTTCGATTCTCTTCTGTACCTCTGAAATTGCTGTTTCCAGCTTATATGTCTTATTAAGATACCGCTGATCGAATACTTTACTAAATGGCAAAATTTCCTCAAGATTCCCGATGGCGTTCTCATAAGCCTCCATAATCTTAGCTTTCTTTTCTTCCTTTTCTTCAGTCTCAAAGGCTTTTACCTGTTCATCAATTTCTGCCGACTGCTTCTTGATAAGATCAGTGATTTCCTTTAGTTCCTTCTCGAACTCTGCATATGGCTGATTGATAACCTCCTTTACCTTTTTTCTTCGTTCGTCAATTGCCTTAACAAGATTATTCAACTCTGCTCTATCATTCTTTGCTGATTTAACCGTTTCTTCGGTATATACGATTCCTTCATACGATGCGACCTTGTTTCTGACTGCCATCAGTAGCTCTTCTTTGTTCCATTCGATATGCTTCAAAAATCCACTCTCTGTCGGGCTAATCAATCTAAATTCCATTTTCCCCGGAGCTACCGCTGTTTCCTCTACTACCTGTTTTTCTTCTGTTGCCATTACCATTCCACCTTTCTTATTATCACTTCTACTCTTGGGTTCTCTGAGAAAAACTTTCTTACCTGTGCATCTACGACCTGGTTATCATCGTGATACGCAACATTGTTCAAACTATCGCAGACAATTTTTCCGATATTATCCCAATCTGGTTTCTTAGTTGGCCGGATCTTATGCTCCAGCATCATCGTTCTTTTTTTCTTACTGGTAGACAGCGGGATATTGTAATAGGCAATGATGCGCATATCCAACATATCCCCGTCCTTGAACCTTTTTCCTTTTGCTTTCTCCTGATACGCCATCTTAACTAAGTTTTCATAATTGACCGTCTTTTCTGGTGTGTATGCTTTCGCAAATCTCTTTTCCTTTCCATCATTACCAGTAAATTTCTTGACGGTCACTTTCGGTCTCTGCTTACCAAACGGCAGGCCTGGAATAACGAATCTTATACTCCGCACTTCATCCTCCTTGAACGCCTCTGGATTATTCATCCTTTCCGTCCTCCTCAATTTCCTTATAAACTTTAAGATAATAGTCAAGCTGTTTCCCTGTCGGTGTCTTCTTACGCTTTCCTGGCCCAACCGTATATCCATTTTCGTACAAGATTGCTGTTACAGTTTTTCTATCCTCCAACTTATCAATACTGATCTCTGCTACTTTTTTAAAAGCCATTGTTTTACCTCCCGATATTTCCCATCTTTCCTCGCAATGCCTCCAGTTTTTTCCTGGTTTCTTCTGACATTCTACCTCGTGTCTCAGGCTCTTTTTCCTCTTGAATTGGCAGTTTAGGTTTTTCCTTCCTGTCCTCAATTTGACTTTGCTGTTTTCTTACCTCGACTATTGCCATCCTAACCTTTTCTGGTATCCTCCGGTCTTCCTTGATTCTCTGCACTGCCATCCGGTAATTTCTCACAAAATGTGACTGCTCTACGGTTCCGACCTGATCCGAGTCCATCATCGCCCATTCTCTTAGGTTGCTTGGATTCCCAACTGCGATTTTGCAGGCTTCTGGCAGTTTCTCAAATTCCTCTTCTGCATAATAATTTGATCTTCCGATTGCTTTTCTCACAATCGCCCAGGCTTCCAACTCACTCATTTCCGTTTCTTTCACGGAAGTGATCTGCTCTGTCTTTTCCCTTATATCTGCTATTGTCGGCGGGAATTTCTCAGTTGCCATATGCTTTTGAACTGCCAGCTCTGCCTGTTTATATGGCAGGTCTCCCAACAATGCGAACCATACATTGAACGCATCCTGATCCGGAATGAATGTCGGCTGCGCATATACTGCTTTCATCGCCTTCACTAAAACCTTGAACTGTTCTCTTTCCATTACCAGTTATCTACCTCACTAACTCTCTGCTGTATCTGCTCAGTTCTTGTTACCGGCCGCTTCTGTTTTCTTTCATCCAGGATTTTCCAAATAATTCCTTTCCAGTTATTTGCCATACAATCTTCTATGAGATTACAGATTACATCTGCTCCATAACTTCTTTCATAGTTTTCAGTTTTCTTGAGTAACGATTTCATCCCCTGTTCCTTGTATGATTCCTTTCGTTCCATCTTGTACCGGAACCAAACCTCCATTTTTTCTCGAACAGCTTCAGAAATATCGTAATCTTCAACCAAACGATGAAATAGCTGGATCGTATTCTCTGCTTTTTTCTTAGCCAGCTTCTTTTCTGCAATAGCCTCTGGCTTTTCTTCCAATGCCAGTACCGGTTCTGCTCCTATTGCCCGGTTCCGCTCCCGATCTCTCTGTAGCCTTTTTCTTCTTGCTGCGTCTGTTTCCGAACCAACCATCTCAGCACACTGCGTCAGCAATATTTCGTCTGCTCCAAGAACTTCTATCAAGCCCTTGCTTTTCAGATAGCTTACTGTTACCTTCACATTATCTGTATCTTCATCCAACTCCAACGCCAACTCTTCCATGAAATCATCTTCGATTCCTTCAAAATACATTTTATTTCCCTGCTTAATTGCCGTCAGCAGCATTTTCAGATAGATGATCGTATAAGTATCGCCCCCTGCTATCTTCCGCAGCTTCTTTATTGCCTTATCCTCAAAGAACTGGTCCGTCATTTTCAGCCAATAATACTTCTTTTCGGCCATATCAGATACCTGCTGTCAAATCTGTAATAGAGATAGGGGCTTTCAGAACTCTCGTCTTCCTGCAGCAATCACACAATTCGCACCGATCCGGCTCTGCATCCCCTGACTTCACCGCTAGGACTCTTGCCATATTCATTTCTACCAGATTCAGTGCCTCGGCCAGATAATTGTCTGTGATATGAATGATCCGAATATCCGGTTCGCTTTCCTTAGTAGCTCCAGCAATATAAAACGGTAACTTCTTTCCGGTGTTCTGACGGACGATTTCCTGGTAAATTGCACCCTGCATGTCATATCCCCAGTACCGCACAAAATCCAGATATCCAATATCTCTTACCCATTCCAGCTTTGTGATCGATGCCATAACCTTTAAATCAACGATCGCAATATCCGGAATGTAGCTGTCCATCTTAATCTTCCACTTTGTTCCGAACAGCTCGCCTGTCATAATTACCTGTTTCTTTCCGGACATGAATTTCATAAAATAATCGTCTCTCTCGATTCTCTGAATAATTTCATCTGCCTTCACAAACTCAGCTTTCAGTGTTCCGTCTCTCTTGAAAAGATCCGGATTCTCTGCCTTGAATTTATCAAGTGTTCCCTCAAAGTAGGAATCTACATAACTTCCAACCATGAGAGCCTTCGATTTCGGCTCTTCCCATCTTCCCTTCAGCTTTTCCATTGCAGTAAACTCACAAGGCATTTTCCCATATGTACCGCAGAAATCCTTGAACTGCGACACGCTCATATATTCTTCATTCGCTTCCTGGCTATAATAATTCTCTGCCGTCAAAACCATGTGTCATCCCTCCTACATTGCATCGATATCTACATCTTCTGGCTCTTCCTCTGCTACCTCGAACGGATCTTGTGCTTCCAATTCCGGAACTGAATCCGGCTTGTTATCACCGTAGGTTCCATTTCCTTCTTCGTCATACGTCTTCTGATCGTCCTGGATGGCTCTCTGCATATCCACTGATAAAATTCCCCACTTGCTAAGAAGCAACTTAATGACCGTTTTCAGTGCCATTGCCTCAAAATCCGTGGTCCACTTACTTGACTTCTTACCTTTGTTCAGATCGTATCTGTACGCCTGGGAATACTTTCTTGCATGATTATCCACTGCTTTCTTTGACATATACAACTCCTGACTGTAACCAGTCTTCAATCTAAACCAAGCATAATATCCGGCCACATTTGCTTCATCTCCAGCATCTCTCTGCTTGCAATTACTAAAATCTTCCACAAACTTAATCTCGCCTGTTATTGGGTTGTACGATTCCAGTTCGTCCTTGTATACAACTGCATAATTCATTCGCTCGTAATATCCAGACCGGATTGCCAGCTGAATGAAGCCTTTGTACATCATCTGGAACTGAGCTTTCGGAACCTTCTCCCAGTCTTTCTTCCTGGGATTCCAAACACTCTCGTTATACGGAACGATTGCCGAAAATCCAAGGTTGCTGTCTATCGGAAGGTCATATGTTGCTGCTACAAACGCAGCTCCGATAATTGAATTTGCAGGGCATTTCTTCAACTGCGCACTTCCTGATACTGTATTAGTGATTGAAGCCATAAACTGAGGAGCTTTCTGCCCTAATACTTCTCCGAATTTTTCTTTGATTTTATCCTGGGAAAGCAACTGCTTTACCTGATTTACTACCGGAACAGCTGGTGCTGCTTGTGGTGTTGCCGGCTGCATTCCTGTCTGATCTGCCATCCTATTCTTCCTCCTTCTCTGCTGTTTTGAATGATTCTCCAATCAGCTCGCAAAATTCTGTTACGCTCATGCCTTCTATACAATCTTTGCAAACCTGGCCTTCTGGAGTATCCATATACTTGTCACCTTCATAAATAGGTTCCTTGCACCATTCGCAGGTATATATGGATTTCGGCTCTTCTGCGTTCGGGCATCTGCTGTCACATGGATTTTTTCTACATACTGCACACATACCTATTCACCTCTTAAATCTTCCCACACGGCTTTTCCCCAGTTAAAAATAAAAATGGTGAACGGCAATACTAACCATTCACTCCCTATCGCGTCATAACCCCGCGCCTGATATGCGTAACTCACAGCCCATTTCATCAGAAGAATTCCGACTACAATCTGTATCAAATTTTCTCTTAAATATTGTACATTCTTCCGCATTATATCTTCCTATTTACCTTTCAGAGCTTTATCACTCATAATCTTAAATTCACTTATTACCTCTGCGATGTCATCAAGATATTCTGATATTTTTCGCATCACTCCTACCTCGTCATCCCTGATCTTTCCGTCCTGAGATATTTCAAGCAGTTGGTTTTTCATATCTTCTAGCTCATCTTCTTTCAAGGCCTTTAATAACCTTACTGTTACACTGCATATACTCTTTTCTTCCGTTGCAAGTGGAAGAAAACCGCAGATCGGACATTCGTTCTTACAATAATTGCTCAGGAGCCAAGGTGCATTGTACAGATCCGCCATTATCAGAACTTTATCAGCTGGCACTCTTTTTACATTTCCAAGTTCATAGTCTGCCAGCGTGTAGGCCGCTATTCCTATAAGCTCTGATGCTCTCTCTCTGCTTTCCAGCCTTGCATCCCATTCTGCTGCCTGTTTTCTGGCTTTAAAATACGGATTCTGGTTTTCTTTTATAGGGTTCCGTCCCATTCTCATTTACCTTACTTTCACTTATAATCTAATTAGTACCTGCAGAAACGACCGGCACTTCGATTTTGAGTTCTTCATTAATTCTGTCAATCACCGCCCAATCAAGTGCATGACCGTTCATTACAAGCGATACTTTGTCTCGATTGAATCCGATGGATCGGCTCAGCTCACTGATATTCATTTTTTTTACATACAGTTTTGCTCGTACCGCCCCACACCATTCATCAGACGGAAGCTGTGGTTTTTTTGGAAGTACATTTACTTCCAAAACTTCGTTAATTTTCTTTGCGACTTCAAGGTAATTATCTTTCACAACACGTCCACTGATAAGGGCTGTTACTGTCGTGTAACTATGTCCTATCTCTTTGGCCACATTTTGAAGGTTAGTTTCCTTTTTCGCAAGAGCAACCCTTACGTCCTTACACCATTCAGAAATGGGAACAATATTGTTCATTTGCATCAATCTCCTTTCCTGCATCCGCATTTCGCATTTGCATTTTCTCTGAGTGCGTGTTATAATACAAATACGAGTTATTACAAACACGCACTTGCCATGGAACAAATTTTTAATCAAAGGCTCGCAACCACGAATAATTATTTGTTTCATAGTTATATTATATCATGAATCTGCGTATTTGTAAAGATTTTGCCTCGTATTTACGAATATTTTTACATTTGGAGGTGTGTCATGGAAATCATTGAGCGCATATCCGATTTACTCGCAGAACGTGGTAAAACGGCCATAGAATTGTGCAAAGTTCTGGATATTCAAACCTCTACTATGTCCACATGGAAAACCAGGAAGAAAGATCCTCCGGCTCGCTATATGCCGACTATCGCAAATTTCCTTTGCGTCTCATTGGATTATCTCCTGACCGGTCAAGAACGCCCTGCTATTATTGAGCAAGCAGAAATTCAAGAACCGAAGCTTTCCGCAATGGACAAAGAACTTTTGGATCTATTCCATGAACTTCCCATGAGCAAGCAGTATGAATTCATGGGAGAAATTAAGGGATTCTTGCGTGCTGTCGAGGACTCTAAGAAATATATCGGCGAAGGGAAAAGATTATCCGGCTGAACTGGTATCGTAAAATATGGTACTGACAGGAGGATTCTTTTATGCAACACAACGCAGCCAAATATTTCGCACTTGCAAGAACAGAAGAGATGGCCGGGCATGATGCACCGGCCATTCTTTTTTACCTCTCTTCATTCTGCGCAAGTCTTAATTGCTGTGACACACAAACTTTGTACAGGACAACCGCTAAAATTCAAAGATTACAGGCCCGTATCTCTTTATCTGACGAATCGCTTATTTGCATGGTTCATTCTTACGGTCCTCTTTCAGATGGAATTTGTCAAATTGCTCTGCTTCAGTCCTTGAATGGAGACTTGCCGGCTGTCCTTGTCTGATGAGGAGAAAACAATGGAACTATTAAACGGAAATGAGAAATTTACTCTCGATGGCAACGATACTGGAATATCCATCTCTGAATTTTGGAGCTGGGCCTATTCTGATCTACTTAATAATACGCTTCGTGGAGTACTGGCAGAATTTCTCGTAAAAAAATCATTCTCGTTTTTACCCCCCCCCCGAGAAAATTTGAGAACTGACTGGACACCGTATGATTTAACCAGTCCTTCAGGGAGAAGGATTGAAGTAAAATCTGCCGCTTATCTTCAATCTTGGACCGAGGACTACTTCTCACACATTGTCTTTGACATCGCTCCAAAGCGAGCTTGGAATCCGCAAACAGGATATTCTCCCGAGCGGAGCCGCCATTCTGATCTGTATGTTTTTTGCCTATACACAGCCAGAAGTCGCGAGCAATCCATAAGAAATCTTGATCTCTGGGAATTTTATGTGTTGCCTACTTCTGTTCTGGATCAGCAAAAGCCTAACCAGAAAAGCATTGGCCTAAACTCTCTCCTTTCTCTGGAGCCGATAAAAACAAATTTCCAGGATCTTGGAAACATTATCGAAACCATTACACTATGACAGGAGATGATCTATTGAAACTACCGAATGGCTATGGAAGTGTAACTAAGTTGTCTGGAAACCGGCGTAAACCATATCTGGCTCGTGTGACTCTGGGCTGGATCATAAACGAGGAAACCGGAAAAGCTGTACAAAACCGTATTCCTCTTGGAACCTACAAAACAAAAAAAGATGCCCTGCAGGCCTTGGCTGAATACGGAGCCAACCCTTATGATATACAAAATAACAATATGACTCTGGCAGAGCTTTACGAGAAATGGACCGCTGCTTATTTTCCTACCCTTGAAAGTGATTCTTCATCCAGAACAATCATTGCTGCATGGAGATATTGTCACGCCATACAGGGGATGCGTGTAAAGGATCTGCGTGCCCGCCACATAAAAGGAATCATGGAAGACGGATATGTAATTCAAAACCGGGGCAAGGATGCCGGAGCTAAGGTGTCTGCATCTCCGGGAACGAAATCCAGAATAAAATCCATGTTTAACCTCATGCTGGACTATGCTATGGAATATGATCTTGTCTCGAAAAACTATGCTCGTACCTTTGAACTTTCAAATGATATCATCAAAGAAAAAGAAGACGCAAAGCGTGGCCATATTAACTTCAATGATTCTGAGATGGAAGCCCTTTGGAGTGCTGCTGACAATATTAAATTCGCCGACTGGTTGCTTATACAGTGTTATATGGGATGGCGTCCTCAAGAAATGGGACTCTTGGAATTAAAAGACGTTGACTTTGAAAAGTGGTGTATTACCGGCGGTATGAAGACTGAGGCCGGCAGGCACCGTACCGTCCCGATCCACACTCGTATTCGGGACCTGGTAAAAAGAAATTATGACGAAGCAGTTTCTCTTGGAAGCGACCGCCTCTTTAATGATCCGGAGGCTACCAAGGGCGGTATGAGAATCACCTATGACAAATACGCTGGGCGTTTTAACAAGGTCGTTGCCGCACTGCACCTTCGTTCCGAACATCGGCCGCATGATCCACGAACAACATTCATTACAATGGCAAAAAAGGCGGGCGTAGATGAGTACGTTGTGAAACGTCTTGCCGGTCACAAGATCACAGACGTAACCGAGGCGGTCTATACAATCCGTGATATTGAGTGGCTCAGAGACGAGATAGAAAAAATGCCGTAACTCTTGTGGTTGCGGCTTTTCTTTTCCTGTGATCGGTTATTCTTTTTGTTTCCTTCGCTCTGTTACCTACTTGTTACCTACCTGTTGCCTATCTTACCATTTTCAAGACTTCTCACACTGCCTCAAATTACATCTTCTTTTTCACAATCAAAATTAAGAAAAGTACCGCAGCCCTTGGAACTACGGTACTTTCAAGGTTTGTTGACTCTTTAATTAAAAAGGTTTGATTAGAATTTGCCTTCTTTAGCTGCTTCCTCAATGGAAACAGCAACAGCAACAGTCATACCAACCATCGGGTTGTTTCCTGCGCCGATCAGACCCATCATCTCTACGTGAGCCGGTACGGAAGAGGAACCTGCAAACTGAGCGTCAGAATGCATACGTCCAAGTGTATCTGTCATACCGTAGGAAGCAGGACCTGCTGCCATGTTGTCCGGATGAAGAGTACGTCCTGTACCACCGCCGGAAGCAACGGAGAAGTATTTTTTGCCTTTTTCCAGGCACTCTTTTTTGTAGGTACCTGCAACCGGATGCTGGAAACGTGTCGGGTTGGTGGAGTTACCTGTAATGGAAACGTCTACGCCCTCTTTCCACATGATAGCAACACCTTCCGGAACGCTGTTAGCGCCGTAGCAGTTTACTTTTGCACGAAGTCCCTCAGAATAGGATTTACGGAATACTTCCTTAACTTCGTTTGTGTATGGATCATACTCTGTCTCAACATATGTAAATCCGTTGATTCTTGCAATGATCTGAGCAGCATCTTTTCCAAGACCGTTCAGGATAACGCGAAGCGGTTTCTGACGAACCTTGTTTGCTTTTTCTGCGATACCGATAGCACCCTCAGCTGCTGCGAAAGACTCATGGCCTGCAAGGAATGCAAAGCACTCTGTCTCCTCTTCAAGAAGCATTTTGCCAAGGTTACCATGGCCAAGACCTACTTTACGTGTATCAGCAACGGAGCCCGGGATACAGAAAGCCTGAAGACCTTCTCCGATAGCTGCTGCTGCATCAGCTGCTCTTTTGCAGCCTTTTTTGATAGCGATAGCTGCGCCTACGATGTATGCCCAGCAAGCGTTCTCAAAGCAGATTGGCTGGATGCCTTTGATCTGGTCGTAAACGTTCAGACCTGCATCTTTTGTGATTTTTTCTGCCTCTTCGATAGAAGCGATTCCATAGCTGTTTAAAACAGAATTGATCTTGTCAATTCGTCTCTCGTATGATTCAAATAAAGCCATTTACTTTTCCTCCTGATTTTTTCATCTAAAAATAATTATTCTTTTCTCGGGTCGATGATCTTAACAGCATCGTCAACACGGCCATACTGACCTTTTGCTTTTTCCCATGCAGTATTCGGGTCATCACCTTTTTTGATGAAATCAGTCATTTTTCCAAGGCTTACGAACTGATATCCGATGATCTCGTTGTCCTCATCAAGAGCGATACCTGTTACATAACCCTCTGCCATTTCCAGATAACGAGGTCCTTTTTTCAGAGTTCCGTACATAGTACCAACCTGGGAACGAAGTCCTTTTCCAAGGTCCTCAAGTCCTGCTCCGATCGGAAGTCCGTCCTCAGAGAAAGCAGACTGGGAACGTCCGTATACGATCTGAAGGAACAGTTCTCTCATAGCTGTATTAATTGCATCACAAACAAGGTCTGTGTTCAGCGCTTCCATTACAGTACGGCCCGGAAGGATCTCGGAAGCCATAGCTGCAGAATGTGTCATACCGGAGCATCCGATAGTCTCTACAAGAGCTTCCTGGATGATACCTTCTTTAACGTTCAGAGTCAGCTTACATGCACCCTGCTGCGGAGCACACCAGCCAACACCGTGTGTCAGGCCGGAAATATCCTTTACTTCTTTTGCCTGTACCCATTTTGCTTCTTCCGGGATCGGAGCAGCCCCATGATGAACGCCCTGTGCCACTGGACACATTTCTTCTACTTCGCGTGAATAAATCATTGTAAAACTCCTTTCAAGTGTAGATTTACTTTAATGTTGTCAAGGTACCCTTAACAACCTTACAATATTTTCTCATAAAACTGTCTAATAGTCCAGTCAAATTTTGTAAAAAAATATCATGTTTTCCTGTCACTTCTTATAATTTTATTCTTTTTTATACAGAGAGGTATCTGCTCTTTCTCAATCCTGTTCTGGAATTCCCCTTCAGAATATGATAAACTGAATAAAAATCACACAGGAGGTTCCTATGTCTCAAAATCACCACGGCAGTGCTCTTCCGCCGTCCTTTCTTCCGCAGAAATTTCAGATTTTAAGCGGAAGCGCACTGAAGCTCATCGCCATTTTTGTTATGCTAATCGACCACAGCGCCTGTATTCTTCTTTCACAGTATCCTCCAGCCCTGACTCCGCTTTTTTGTATCGGGCAAAACGCTTATACGCCTTACCGTATCTGCCGGGATATCGGACGGATTGCATTTCCTATTTTCTGTTTTCTTCTGCTGGAAGGCTTTTCCCATACCCGAAACAGAAAAAATTACGGCAGAAATCTGCTTCTCTTTGCCCTGATCTCTGAGCTTCCGTGGAATTACATGTTTGCAGATACCTGGCATTATAAAAAACAAAATGTATTTTTTACTTTATTTCTGGGCTATCTTGCCTTCTGCGCACTGGAACATTTCCGGGAAAACCGCACCAGGCTATTCCTGACCCTGAGCGGGCTTCTGGCCGTTTCTTCTTTCCTTCAGGCAGATTATGGATGGAGGGGCTTTATCTTTCTTCTGATCATGTACCTTTTAAGAGATGACAAAGCTCCCCTGGCGATCATAGGGAGCTGTTGGCTTGCATATGAATGGAAAGCCTGCTTTGCCTTTCTGCCCATTAATATGTATAACGGACAAAGAGGCTTTATCCGCGGAAAGCTTTCCAAATATTTCTTTTATGTATTTTATCCGCTGCACATTACGGTTCTTGTGATCCTGCGCAGGCTCCTGTTTTGATGCAAAAACCTACCAGGGAAGAAACTCGCTGCTTTCTTCATCATAATAGTACCAGCCGTTTCCTCTTCCGACAGGAGAGGCATCCGTCTCTGCCTGTTGGAACGGGATATACTGACCGGTTCCCGCATCCCAGCTGTACAGATCAAAGGGATCACTGATATCTTCTGTACCGGAAGAATCTTCTGAAGAGTTATCGGAATTTTCTTCTGCTGCCTGTTCTGCAAGATCTCCGTTCCAGTACCAGATCTCTCCGTTTTCGTTGACAATAGGCTGGGATTCATCTGCATTATCCAGATCCCCATAAGAAACTCCGTTTTCATCATACCAGATTCCGTCATCAGCTCTTTTTACCTGAATTCCATTCAGGTCAATATCATAAAGAACAATTGAATTCCATCCCTGGGTGATTTCTCCGCTCTCTACTTTTTCTTCAATTGTCCTGGAAGTATCTTCCTGTGTGTTTTCCGAAGTACCAGAGCTGCCTGCTGAAGAATTATCTTTTTCTCCGGAAGTTCCCTGTGATTTGTTTTCATTTGCCGGTGTTTTCTCAGAAGTTCCTGATTTTTTGGGAGCTTTTGTGGGGTTCGGCGTTGCCGTAACTTCTGTTTTTTCCACTGTTTCTGAACCTGAACCGCATCCTGTAAGAACACTTCCTGACATTACTGCTAACAAAAAAAATAAAGCTGCTTTTTTCATAACTCTGTCCCCTTTCACATAATGTTTTACAGGTCAAAGTATATCACCGCAGCTTTATTCTCTGTATTTCCTATATTCCCTTAATTTTTACTGACAATTTCCGTCCTGCTTTTATAAATACTGTCTGCAGGCACACACCCTCTTACCGGAGAAAGAGGATAAATATTACTGTTTCTGCCGATCACAGTTCCCGGATTCAGGACAGATCCGCAGCCTACCTCCACATGGTCTCCCAGCATGGCGCCGAATTTTTTTAATCCGGTCTCGATTTTTTCCTCTCCATCCTTTACAACAACCAGCTGTTTGTCGGATTTTACATTGGAACAGATAGAACCTGCTCCCATATGGGATTTGTATCCAAGAACTGCATCTCCCACATAATTATAATGAGGAACCTGCACGCAGTTAAAAAGGACCACATTTTTAAGCTCTGTAGAGTTTCCTACCACGCAGTCCTCTCCTACAATGGCATTTCCCCGGATAAACGCGCAGTGACGAACCTCTGTATCCTTACCGATGATCGCAGGCCCGTTAATGCAGGCAGTAGGAGCGATCTTTGCAGATTTTGCAATCCAGATATCGTCCTCCCGGTACTCGTACTCATCCGGATCCAGTGTTTTGCCAAGCTTCAGGATAAAATCTTTAATCTCAGGAAGTACTTCCCAGGGATACGTTTTTCCCTCAAAAAGCTCTGCAGCCATTGTTTCCTTCAGATCAAGAAGCTTCTCAATGGTAAAATCTTTCATCATAATTCTTTTCCTCCTCGTTTCGAAGCTGAAGGCTTCTTTTTATAATTCTCTGCCGCCGCATCAAAAAACTGCCTCAGCGCATACTGGTAATTGCTCTGTTCCACCTGAACAGTCCGTACCCGCACAAAATGCTCCAGCTTATCCATATACTCCTGAGGGGTAATGCTTCCCTCTGCCACATAGGTAAGCCCCTTTTCCCAGCTTGCTGTAAGCTCAGGATTCAGAAGCTGCCGTATGGAACAGTTCACCACATCGAAGATCATTTCTCCCAAAAGTGTAGGCGTGATCACCTGGGTCTTTTTATTCAGGGAAAGATATTTAATAGAAAACAGTTTTTTCAGGATTTCCGCTCTGGTGGCGCTGGTTCCGATCCCGCTTCCCCGGATCTGTGCTCTCAGTTCTTCATCCTCGATCAGCTGACCGGCATTTTCCATGGCAAGAATCATAGAACCGGAATTGTAGCGCTTGGGCGGAGAGGTTTCTCCTTCCTTGATGCTCAGAGAATCTACGGAAAGTATATCATTCTTTTTCAGCTTCTGCAATGCTGCCAGAAGTACCTCGTTGCAGGAGGTGTTTTCCTCTTCCTCGGAATCCTGGGACTTTTCCGAGGCTTTTTTTGCCGCAAAGGAATTGGCTGCGATCTTCAGATATCCCTCGCTCTGAAGGACACGGAACGAGGAAAAAAAGTGTTCTTTTTCCATAACCGTTACCAGATTTACCTTCTGATAAACTGCAGGAGGATAAAAAATGCATAAAAACCGCCGCACAATCGTCTCATACACCCTCTGAGCCGTCAGGGAAATCCCATTCAATGCACTCAGTCCCTGACCTGTGGGAATAATGGCATAATGATCTGTAATCTGCTTGTCATTGACATATCTTGTTTTTGCAATATTTTTGTAGGTTCCCATTTCCAGAACCTCATCTGCCGCCCCGTCGATCTGAGGATATCTGCGAAGGCCGGAAATGTTTTTGTAAATTTCTTTTGCAACCGCAGTGGAAAGCACCCGGGCATCTGTTCTGGGATAGGTCACCAGCTTTTTCTCATAAAGCTCCTGAACGATCCTCAGGGTTTCATCCGGACTGATCTTAAAAAGCCTGGAGCAGACGTTCTGAAGCTCCGCCAGGTTAAAAAGAAGCGGCGGATTCTTGTTTTCTTTTTTCCTCTCGATTTTTTCTACCTGACAGACAAGCGGAGAATTCTGACTGAGTTCTCCGATCAGCTTCTCTGCGTACTGTTTTTCTTTAAAACCGTTTTCCTTATAAAGATACGGAGACCGAAAATACCTGCTGTCCTCCACAGCCCGCCACTCGCCGTCAAAGTTTTCACCCTCAAGGGAAATACTGCCAAGAACCCGGTAAAACGGTGTTTTTACAAAGGAACGGATTTCCCGCTCTCTTCGTACAACCATTCCAAGAACACAGGTCATTACACGACCCACGGAAATAGCCTGATATTTTGTTTTCAGATAGTTGGACACACTGTTTCCATATCTCAGGGTCAGAACACGGGAAAAATTAATTCCCATAAGATAGTCCTCTTTTGCCCGGAGATAGGCGGATGCAGAAAGATTGTCATACTCTGAGATATCCTTTGCCTCCCGGATTCCTCTTAAAATCTCTTCTTCTGTCTGAGAATCGATCCACACACGCTTCTGAGTCTTATCATGAACCCCCGCCATCTGAGCCACAAGACGATAGATGTACTCACCCTCGCGCCCGGAGTCTGTGCACACATAAATAGTATCCACATCCGGGCGGTTCAGAAGGCCCCTGACAATATTAAACTGTTTCTGCACTGCCGGAATGATTTCATATTTAAAATCGCGCGGTAAAAAAGGCAGGGTATCGAGACTCCACCTTTTGTACTTGATATCATATTTTTCCGGGTAGCTCATAGTGACCAGATGCCCTACGCACCAGGTCACTACAGAATCCTCTGATTCCAGATAGCCGTCCCTTCTTTGTCCGTTGATTTTAAGAGCTTTTGCAAACTCCTGCGCCACGCTTGGCTTTTCTGCTATGTATAAAGCTTTTCCCATTATTGATCTGCACTCATCTTTCTCAGCGGCCAGGCAAGAAGAACTGCGCCGCCTACCATATTTCCAACTGTGACTACCAGCATACTTTTCAGCATGGCGGTTACGGAAAGTCCCGGAACCAGACAATATGCAGCCACAAAAGTACTCATATTCGCAATGCTGTGTTCAAATCCACTGATCACAAATCCTGAAATACACATGATGATCATCAGGATTTTTGCCGCCTCACTTTTCAGCTTGATGCCGCAAAGAACGCCAAGACATACAAAGAAATTACAGAGAACAGCCCGGAAGAACATTTCTCCCAGCGGAATTGAAAGTTTATTGTTGATAAAGCCGGCAAAATAATCTTTGGTTCCTGCTGCGCCTGCCCATACAAAGATCAGAGTCAGGATCAGACAGCCCACAAAATTGCCGATATAGCTTACCAGCCATACCTTACCGGTTTCTTTCCAGGTTACTTTTTTGTCAATGGCGCCGAAAGCCATAACAAAATTGTTTCCGGTAAACAGCTCGCCGCCTACCATAGAAATCAGAAGAACTGCAATGGAAAACACCACCGCACTGAAAAATTTGCCCCAGGCTGGAAGCTCTGCTCCGGAAAATACATTGCCCACTACATTTGAAAAAATCATGGCAAGAACAATAAAAAATCCTGCCATCACAGCTCTTGTAAAATATTTGCTGAAGCCGGTGTTTACAAGCTGTGATTTTGCCGCTGCCGCGTTTGATACCTTTTGTACATCTTCATAGTTCATCTTTTGCCACCCTTGTCCTTTCCTGCTTTTACATAAGCCAGGCCCCCCGCCTGCGCCTATGGATTGAAGCCTTTGGCTTGGATTCATTAAGTGTTTCGGTAATACCATGGTCACTAACCTCTGCCTGCGCTTTGCTTGTCCTCGCTAAGTGTCCAGGTATAAATTCTCACTAAATTCATCCTGCGCCTTCGGCTTGGATTCATTAAGTGTTTCGGTAATACCATGGTCACTAACCTCTGCCTGCGCTTTGCTTGTCCTCGCTAAGTGTCCAGGTATAAATTCTCACTAAATTCATCCTGCGCCTTTGGCTTGGATTCATTAAGTGTTCATATTATATCATTATTTTGTGGTTCTCTCAACATAATTTGCTGAGCCTGTTTGTGTATGATTTCCTTCATCTGCTCTGCGACCCCCAAAAAACAGCTTTCTGAGTGTTTTACCGTACACCCCGCCAGCCCCCCTTTCCGGTTATCTGCTGTTCACGCCTGCTACAATCCTGTTGAATCCATTATCCAGACAGCGTATAATACGGATATAAATTTACAATGCAACACTTATAGCCATTTCAACAAATCTCATCAGAACAAGGAGGATACCATGATCCAGATAAACAAAGAACTATGCATCGGATGCGGAAAATGCGTTAAGGACTGCCCTGTTTTCTGCATTTCCATCACTGACCACAAGGCCTCGGCATCTGGCGACTGCATGAACTGCGGTCACTGTGCTGCCCTCTGCCCCAAAGAAGCTGTTTCAATTCCCGGCTATGACATGGATGATGTGGAAATATATGACAAAACCACTTTTTCCCTGGAAGCGGACACCCTGCTGCGCGCCATTAAATTCCGCAGAAGTATCCGGGATTATAAGCCTCTTCCCGTAGAAAAGGAGAAGCTTCAGAAAGTCCTTCAGGCAGGCCGCTACACTGCCACTGCCAAAAACAACCAGGACTGTCATTTTATTTTTGTACAAAAAGAACTTGCTGCGCTCAAACAGCAGGTCTGGGATTTTATCGAAGACTACGCCAACTCCCACAACGATAACGCCTCAGCCGATATGCTTCCCTATCTTTCCTTCAATCAGCGCAGAAAAGCCGACTGCAACGATGATTATCTGTTCCGCAATGCTCCTGTAGTGGCGTACATTACCTCCGACTGGCCTCTTGATGCCGGGCTTGCAGCCCAGAATATGGAGCTTATGGCTGTATCTCTTGGACTTGGCGTACTGTATAACGGCTATCTTGCCCGCATTACCAATGCAAACGAAAATCTTAAGAACTGGCTTGGCATAAAAGGAAAAACTATTAAGGCCTGTATGCTCCTTGGCTATCCCAATGTTTTCTATGAACGGACAGCCCCCAGAAAAGAGGCCAATGTGATCTGGAAATAAAAGAAGCTATAGCTGCCCTGCATAAAGATTTCCAGTGTGGTTCCTTACAAATCCCAGTAACAGAATCCCATACTTTTCTGCCAGAAGAACTGCCGCCTCTGTGACAGCAGCCCGGGAAACTACAGTTGTAACTCCCATCTGGATGATTTTTTTGAGATAGTCTGCAGATATTCTTCCGCTTGTAAAAATCACGCCGTCTCCGGGATCGATTTCCTGAATCAGAAGCTTTCCCGCCACCTTGTCAAGAGCATTATGACGGCCAATGTCCTCAAAGCTGCAGACTATCTCCTTTTCTTTCCAGAACGCACAGGAATGAGCGCAGCCGGTTTCCCGGAACAGTTCTCCCGGCTGAGAGAAAAAAGCCTCTGCCGCAGAGAAAATCTCAGAAAAACCGACAATTCTATTCCCCTCTGACCGCTGTTTCTTCTCCGGCATCGTAGTTTCTGCATTTCGATACTGTATCGGCTCTTTTTTACCCGGTTCCTCTTCCCTGGATTCTATAAGACTCTTCACTTCATTTTCTGTATTTTTCCCCGATTCTTTCTCTATCCTCTGCTTCTCGTTTTCAGAAATCTCAACATAAATTGTCTGTTCTTCTTCCTGAATCTGAATACTTCTGATCTGCCTGATATTTCTTACCAGACCTTCTGTATACAGCCGTCCCAGAGCCAGTTCCTTAAGATTTTCCGGCGTACAGCTTAATCTGACCAGCTTCTGCCCGTTTACCAAAAGGCTGTATTCCGTTTCCAGCGCCACAGTATCTTCATAGAAAATTTCCTGTCCGTTTTTTATTTTTGTTATATTTACCAATGTTTTTTTCATAAGCTTTTCTCTCCCGAAGTCCTTAATTATGAGGTTATCATCCACAGATCACTGTCCCACAAGTTGCTTTAGCATTTATATATCCTATACTGAGATATGCAAGGCAAATCGCCCTCATCAAAAATGATTTCCTGCGCACTTTTGATTTTACTGTTCACAGGCGGCTATCCCGGGACATACAGGACAGAATGCCATCACCGAAGATGATCTGGAAGGCATTTTAACCAGCCTTCTGTAAACAGAATAAGCCGTAATGTCTTGAAAAATCTCTCTCTCACTGCTATAATAAAAAAGATTTTTGGGTGTCGTTGGGTAACTGGTGTGCCCCCTGGTCTTCAAAACCTGTGCTGGACGTTAAGAGCGCCCTGGGTGAGTTCGATTCTCACAGGCATCCGCCAGAATATAATGAGGCTGCGGAATTAATTTCCACAGCCGTTTTTTTCTCCTTAAAAGCTCATCCGTCAGCTTCTGCAAAAAACAAATTTATTTTTCATCAAGCGCTTCTTTCAGTTCTGCTGTAAATTCCCGTTTCTCTTCCTCTGAAATCGTCCGCATTTCCAGCAGAACCCTGTCGTTTTTTATATGAGAAACAATCGGAACAGGAAGCAGACGGAGACGGTCTGCCAGCTGCTGTGCAGTTTCTTTTTCCGAAAAAATTTCCACTGCATAATCCGGCATTGTTTCTCCCGGAAGGGAGCCTCCACCGATCACAGCGCTGCTCTCTGTCACTGCAATTTTTCCGGAATAAGAGCAGGAATCCAGTTCCCAGGAAATTTCTTCTGCCTGGGCAAGAAGCTCATCTTTGGTTCTTGCAATCATTTTAAGAACCGGAATGTTTTCCCATGCCTGTTTCTCACAAAAATACTCCCGGAAAGTAGCTTCCAGAACCGCAGTTGTGCATTTGTCAAGGCGCAGTGCCCGCATCAGAGGATGCTGCTCCATTTTTTGTATGTATTTCTTTTTTCCCACAATGATCCCGGCCTGAGGACCGCCCAGAAGCTTATCCCCGGAAAAGCAGACCACATCCGCTCCTTTTCGGAGGATTTCCCCTACTGTAGGCTCATGGGCAAGCCCGTATTTTTCCAGATCAACCAGAACTCCGCTTCCCAGGTCAACGATCACAGGAATCCCGTGTTTTTTTCCCAGTACAGAAAGCTCCTCCACAGAGGTTTCTTCTGTAAATCCCACAATTTTATAATTACTTGTGTGAACCTTCAGAAATGCCGCAGTTTCTTCTGTTACTGCAGATTCATAATCTGAAATCCTGGTCCGGTTTGTACAGCCGGTTTCCCGAAGGGAGGCGCCGCTCTGCTCCATAACCTCCGGTATACGGAAATGCCCTCCGATCTCAATCAGCTCTCCTCTGGAAACAATCACTTCTTTTTTGTGCGCCATAGCTCCAAGGATCAGAGTCACTGCCGCAGCGTTATTGTTCACTGCCACCGCAGCTTCCGCACCCGTGATCTGACAGATCACATCTGCATAGTGAGCCTGCCGCTTTCCTCTTTTTCCTTCCGAAAGCCTGTATTCCAGATTGGAAAATCCGCACATGGACTGAAAGGCGGCCTCCATCTGACGTTTTCCAAGAGGCGCCCGTCCAAGGTTCGTATGAAGAAGAATTCCTGTTGCGTTAAAAACCCGTCTATAAGAGGGTTCTTCCAGCGCCTTTGTCCTCTCCCCGGCCTGTTGGAGCAGCCGGGAAATAAAAAGCTCTGTTGGCTGAGCATTTTCAGCAGCAGCTTCTGTTGTTTTCCCTTCCAAAAGCTCCTTTCTCAGACTGTCCAGCTCTTCCCGGAGTATACCAAGGATCCTGTTTTTTCCATATAGTCTGCACAGCTCTTCCGCTTCCGGCTCCTGAAGGATCCGGTCCATCTTCGGAAGCTGTCTTAAAATCTCATTTTTATTCATATACTGTCCGCTTATTTTAATATCAGATATTTTTCCTGTTTTCCGGTTACTTCTCCCACGGCTGCGCCCGGAGAACCAAGCTCAGCCAGACGTTCCAGAAGCTCAGCGGCATCTTCTTTTTTTACTGCAAGAAGAAGCCCTCCTGACGTCTGGGGATCATACACAAGATCTTCCTGCCAGGTTCCTGCAATTTCACTGAAAACATCCTCTTCCAGATATTCCCGGTTTCTGTATGCTCCCGCAGGAATCAGTCCCATCCGGGCATATTCCTTTGCTCCGGGCAAAACCGGAAGCTTCTCTGTATGGAGAACCAGCGTCATTTCACTGCCCTTTGCCATTTCCATGGAGTGTCCTGCCAGACCAAAGCCGGTGATATCTGTACAGCTGTGGATTTCAAATTCCGCCGCAATATCCCTGGCATATTTATTTAAGGCAGTCATTGTTTTTACCGCAGAGCTTATCTCTTCCTCAGAGGCAAGCTCTCCCTTAATGGCAGTGGAAATAATTCCGGTACCCAGAGGCTTGGTAAGGATCAGCACATCTCCCGGCTGCGCTCCATAATTTTTCCACATAGCTTTCGGATCAACAAACCCGCTGACGCAAAGCCCGTACTTTGGTTCATTGTCGGAAATGGTATGACCTCCTGCAAGCACAGCTCCTGCTTCCATTACCTTATCCGCGCCGCCCTGAAGGATTTTTCCCAGTATCTCAATATCCAGACAGTCCGGAAAGGCCGCCAGATTCAGCGCCACCTTAGGTTCTCCGCCCATGGCGTATACGTCGCTTAAAGCATTTGCTGCTGCGATCTGCCCAAACAGATAGGGATCGTCTACCACCGGGGTAAAAAAATCAACTGTCTGGATCATTGCCAGTTCCTCACTGATCTGATAAACTGCGGCATCATCCGCAGTTTCTGTTCCCACTAAAAGCATGGGATCATTAAATTTTGGCAGCTTACCCAAAACTTGGGCAAGGGTCTTCGGACCTTTTTTCGCCGCTCAGCCGGAGGTAGTTGACATCTGCGTCAAACGAATTTCTGTGTCTGCCATATCACTCACCTCCATTCCATAATTTCCTGTCATCTTTTCCTTTAAAGCCTTCTTCATTTCCCATAACCTTTATTTTCCAGGAGCTTTCAGAACCCTTCCGCCCTCTGTTTTTCTTGTAAAACCGTTTTTATCAAAATGCTCCAAAAGGGCTACCGCCACCTTCCGGGAACATCCCAGATAATCCCGGTATTCTCCAAGAGCAATTTCCGGCTTCTTCTCTGCCATTTCCCGGAAAGCTGTTTTTGCCTTCTCATAATAATCACGGTGAACACAGTATTGAACATCCAGCCGGATCAGCGCTTTTTTGTTCAGAAGCGACGTAAACACAGCCGGAAACTTCTTCTGATTCCGGTGTTCCTTCAGATAAATCTCGGTAGCAAGAGGCGCAAAGCCCTCATCCAGATAATGGTTAAGGATTTCTTTTACCATAGCGTCCTCATCCTCCTTCAGAACTACCCGAAAACGCTTTTTACTGATCAGTCCGTGCTCTTCCTTGATTACTTTTTCGGCCTTTAAAACGGCAAGAATATCGTCTGCAAGCTTTCCTTCTGCAATCTTCATCCTGCTTCGCAGTTCTTCAATTCCCATGCCTTCCTTTAAAGGATTGGCTTTATGAAATTCATCCAGAACTGTCTCTGCCCTTTTCCGGTAAAAATCCATTTCCTGCCTGTGAATGTACAGGTTTTCATTAAGACGCACCAGAATTTTTCGCTCCGCCAGCTTCTCCGCTGTATGTTTCAGCCCGGATTTATCAAGAGTGCTTCGTCCTGCCAGCTCCTCCAAAGTAAAAAAGCTTCCCCAGTGCTCCCAGGCAGAAAGCTCAAGCATTTCCTCCCTGGTTCCGCTTTCCTTGATCCGGCAGGCCTCCAGCACCTTTTGGTCATTTCTTTTATGCTTTCTGGGGCAGATATCCAGAACCGTTCCGCCTCCAATGGTTTCTGCCGGGGAATAAAACCGGATCACAAACCGCTCTCCCTTTTCCAGAACCGTTTCCTCTTCCAGCCTGAGCTGAGCATAACAGGTCTCCCCTGCTTTCAGCTCATCTCTGTCAAGCAGGATCACCTTTCCCAGAAGCTCCCTTGTTCCATGATACACATGCACCCGGCTTCCGTTCTTTACGCTGCGCTGTGTGTGACGCAGCACAGTCAGAGACACATCTGCCATCATGGTAGGATACATACTGTTTTTAAGGGCAACCACATCGCCTCTTCGGATCTCCTGTTTTTTCCTGTCAGGAAGATTCAGAGCCACTCTCTGCCCAGCATGGGCTTCCTCCACATTTGTCTCATGCACCTGAATACTGCGGATTTTTACAGAAGTATTTTCCGGATAAAGATACGCTTCCTGTTCCTTTTTGATCCTTCCGCCAAAAAGCGTTCCTGTTACAACAGTTCCAAATCCCTTCAGCGTAAATACGCGGTCAACAGGCAGGCGGAAGGCCCGGGTTTCCTTATGCTCCGGAAGCCCCTGGTACATCTGATACAGTGTATCCCGAAGCCTGTCTATCCCCTGATTTTTGTATACAGAAACCGGAACCACAGGCGCATCCTCCAGAAACGTTCCCTTAACCAGTTCCCTGACGTCCTCCTCCACCAGCTCTGTAAGCTCCGGATCTGCCGCGTCTGTTTTTGTGATCACAACCACTCCGCAGCGTACCCCCAGAATGGACAGAATGTCCAGATGCTCCACAGTCTGAGGCATAATTCCCTCATCTGCCGCAACCACAAGCATGACCATATCCATTCCAGCCACGCCTGCCAGCATATTTTTTACAAATTTTTCATGGCCGGGCACATCCACGATCCCTACCCGCTCCCCTTTCGGGAAATCCATCCAGGCAAAACCAAGCTCAATGGTAATGCCCCGTTTTTTTTCTTCCTTCAGACGGTCTGTATCAATACCCGTCAATGCCCGGATCAGGCAGGTCTTTCCGTGATCCACATGACCTGCCGTTCCTATAATTCCATATTTCATCAGTTTAACCCCTGTAAAAACCGGAGAGGAAAACCTGTCCGGCTGGATTGTATTTCTTTCTTCCTTATCATACCACACGTCTGTTTTTTTTACTACAGAAACGCTTCTCTGTATCAGGCAGAATAATGCCTCTGAACAAGTAACACTTTTATTTTGTATAAAGGCCGGAATAAGCCTTTTTATCCAGCCTTAAATAAATACTATACAGAATCATCACAAATAAACCGATCACCGCTATAATTATCCATACAGTACTGAATGTATAATAGTCGATAAGTGTTCCTATTATGTAGTTACTTAATACTCCAATTAATCCGGCGCAGCTGGTCGTAATACTTAATATTCTTCCACGATGTGTTTCCGGTATTCTTTTTGTAAGATAAGGCGTTTTTGATATGGAACCCAATATTTCACCTATTGTAAATATAATAATCCCTGCAACCGCAATCACAAAATGATGATTTACAAAAATAAAAAATGCAAGTCCTAATGACTCCAGCAGCTGCCCCAAATACATAATCCTGATATCCATAAATCCGGAAAGCTTTTGGGTTAATATCGGCGTGCCTATTACCACAACAACTGCATTAATACTTGTTAAAACTCCAAATTTAAAAGCTCCTGATCCCTGAAAGGCTTCCTCCATATATAAGGGCATCAAAAAACTGAACTGATTATAAATCAGCGCAGCTATACCGTAAATGACAAACAGCACAAAAAATAATTTTCGTTGCGAAAAAACCTTGAATATTGATCCTGTTTCTCCTTTTTCATATTCGTTCACTGTTCTGTTATCCCGGTCAACAGCTTTTACATTCTTAATAAAAATCAGCAGCATCAGCGTACTGGTGATATCTGCCAGACCATTAATAAAAAAAGAAAGGCTGAGATAATTATTAAATAAAATGCCGCCAATAGTCGGCGCCAAAACCAGGCCTAAATTCATGGAAAGATAATTCAGCGAATATGCTCTTTCTCTATCCCTGTAGGTTGTCAGATCCGCGATCAGAGCATCATAAGCCGGCTGCTCCATTGCCTGAAATAATGAAGCAATCGCCAGTAAATACAGTGTCGTCATGGACATTGGCAATGCAGCGCAGACAAAATACAGGCTGTTTCCGATCAGGTCGAAGGTAACGATGATATGCTTTTTATTATATTTGTCAGCCAGCTTACCTCCCAGTAGATAAAACGGTCCCATAAACAAAGAAAATATCATCATATACAGGCCAATGGTCTGTCCGTTCAGCCCCAGCTTTTCGCTCATGATCAAGGTAAGCATGGGCCATATTAACGCTCCCATACTTGTCATGACTTTACCAAAAGCCAACACATAGATTTCTTTTGGCAAATGGCTGTACATTGAAAAATGTTTCTTAAGACATCCCATAAAAATTCTCTCCTTCATCTTCTCTTTAAATCATCTGCCTGTTTTTTCTATCACATCTTCACTACCGTATCCAGGCACAACATCATCGCATATTCATATGTATTGCCGCCAAAATTCCTCTCATCATATTTTTCAACAGCTGCGAGGTTTTTCCCCTTGACTTTCATATTTATCCGATTATTCTAAATCAATCCAGTATCTTTGCTCTGTCTTACCGTTTTCTATTTGTTCATTTTCTAATATTCCGCCGTTTTTTATGATGGATTTCGCAGAACCAATATTATCTTTATCGCATACCATTAAAACTTTTTTGATTCCCATTTTTTTACATTCCTCTAAGGCAAGCCCAATCATTTGTACGGCATATCCTTTTCTTCTTTCAGATGGTCTGATTCCGTCACCAATATGCCCTCCATGTAATAGCAAATGTTCATTTAAATAATGCCTGATATTTACTGCACCTACAATGATATTTCGCCTCTCATCCAAACAAAAGAATGTGGAATGAGGAACCAATCCGTCTTTTGGTTCCTTTGCTTCCAAATTATTCAGATAGTAATCAAAGTCATCATAATCGTTTTTGAAAATAACTCCTGGTGAACGGTTCACATCATAAGTATCATTATATTTTTTTCACTCCTTGAGCATGTCAATAATCTGTCCTTTGTATTCGTAACTTCCTTTTATTAATTTTATTGACATCAAAATCACTTCCTTTACTTAGAATCCATAACTTTTCTCGTTTCAAGACTGTACTGTAAATCTTTTCCCATTTTAAAAAATCTCATATTAATATCAATAACAGAAAATGCCTTATCATATTTTAAGTTTAAATCCACAACCAGATCCGCCAGCCTGTCTTCTGTACTTTCATTCAGATTTCCATTTAGCAGAACAGCAATATCCACGTCTGATTCAGAAGTATAGGTTTCTCTTGCATAAGAACCGTATAATACAATCCGAAGCGCCTGGTTATTAAAAACAGCAAGGATTCCACCCTCTAATTCCTTTCATGTATTTGTATCCATAAGCTGTACTTTTTTTATTATATCGTCCGATTTTTTTAACGTCAACGCATTTCAAAAAAGCAGTTTTTAATTTTCTTTCTTTTTTGCTGATTTTTATAAAATTCTGTACGCAATACCGCAGTTATGGTAAACTACAATCAAACAACAATTTCATTTTTATCCACAGAAAGAGGTGACCTCCCATGTACGAAAACATTCGCCTGCAAACCAGGCGTCTGCTTCTCCGGCCAGTCAGTCCGGATGATCTTTCCACTGTTTATACTTATTCTTCCGATGGAGAGCATGTGAAATATATGAAATACTATCCAGATGAATCTATGGAAGTGTGCAAAAAGTTTCTCATACAGACCTGCGAAGAATGGAGTAAAGAATTTCCCCGCTGTTATGTGTTTGCTGTCATACAGAACAATCGACATATTGGCGAGGTTTCTGTCTACGCTGAAGATGAAGCTTTTACAATCGGAGAACTTGGATGGATCATTCACAGAGATTACTGCAATAAAGGATATGCCTCAGAAGCTGCGCAGGCGCTTCTCAGTTTTTGCCAAAACACACTCCATCTTAATAAAGTCACTGCCTGCTGTGACAGCAGAAACTCTGCATCCATAAAAATCATGGAAACTCTTGGCATGACTGTAACAGAAAAGGATATTCCCAGAAAATATTTGAAACGCAATGAAACTGCCTTTGAGATAAAAACAGAAAAAATATTACATCTTGACCTTTCGTCCCTAAAACGGTAATATCATTATATAAAATCTTGTATAAGTTCGTAATGGGACGAGCGTTTCTACCAACTGCCTTAACAGTTGACTACAGGTTTCCGCAAAACCGGAAATCCCCTGTCTGCTGTTAGGGCTTTTTTATTCAGAAAATAGGAGGATCATATTATGAGCAGCTTATGTATTAAAAATGCTTCTGTTATTGTAACCTGTGATGATCAGGATTCGGTTCTGGAAAATTCCAGCATTCTGATCGAGGACGGAGTTATCCGAAGCATCGGACAGCAGACTTTTTCCGCAGATGAAATTCTGGATGCTTCCGGATGTATGGTTTATCCGGGACTTATCAACACCCATCACCACCTTTATCAGACTTTCAGCCGTAATCTGCCTCAGGTACAGAATATGGAACTGTTTGAATGGCTGACCACACTTTATGAAATCTGGAAAAACCTTGACAGTTCTATTATTTATCACAGTTCCATTACGGGTATGGGGGAATTATTAAAAACAGGCTGTACTACCTGCTTTGACCATCATTATGTCTTCCCGGGCGGCAGTTCTGTCTCTCTTCTGGAAGCTCAATTTGAGGCGGCGCAGCAGCTTGGAATCCGCATGTATGCATCCAGGGGAAGTATGGATCTCAGTAAAAAGGACGGAGGCCTTCCCCCTGACAGTGTGGTTCAGTCAGTAGACGAAATCCTGAAAGATTCCAGGGACGCCGTGGAAAAGTTCCACAATCCGGCGCCTTTTTCCATGAATATGGTTGCCCTGGCTCCCTGCTCGCCTTTCAGCGCAGGGAAAGAGCTGTACCGGCAGTCTGCTCTTCTTGCCAGAGATCTGGGAGTCCGCCTTCACACCCATCTGTGCGAAACACTGGACGAAGAAAACTATGTTCTGAAAAAATACGGAAAGCGACCTCTCTCCTACATGGAAGAGCTTGGCTGGACAGGCAGCGACGTATGGTATGCACATGGCATCCATTTTAATGATGAAGAGCTTAAAATCCTTGCGGAAACAAAAACAGGAGTGGCTCACTGCCCCATTTCCAACATGAAGCTTTCCTCCGGGATCTGCCGTATCCCGGAAATGCTGAAGCTTGGAATTCCCGTAGGACTGGCAGTTGACGGAAGCGCCAGCAATGACGGCTCCAATCTTCTGGAAGAGCTCCGTGTCGCCTATCTTCTTCACAGGCTGAATTCCAGCAGCCAGGCTCCTGACGGCTATGAGCTGCTGAAGCTTGCCACCAGAGGAAGCGCTGCTGTTCTTGGCCGCAGTGATATCGGTTCACTGGAGCCGGGTAAAGCAGGCGATCTTTTCCTTATACGGAAAAACCGTCTGGAGCTTGTAGGCGCAGACCTGGATCCAAAATCCATGCTGGGAACCGTAGGATTTAAGGGCGCTGTAGATTATACTGTTGTAAATGGAAAAATTGTTGTCAGAAACGGAAAGCTTACAGGAATTGACGAGGAAAAGGCTGTTTATGAAGGCAAAAGGGCCGTAAACGAATATCTGAACAGATAAAAAGTCCTCCTGGCTTTCCGGACAGGAGCAGAACATTTTGCTCCAGCTCTTTACAGCAAGTCATACAAAAAAGGTATTTCCAAACTGAAACAATGTCTGGAAATACCTTTTTATTTTTATGCTTTATTTATTACAGTAGGTTGTATGAAGAAGATGGTGCGCAATATGGCTGTTGGGCTCTTCCAGGAATTCTTCGTAAATCTTTTTGATTGCAGGATTTTCGTGAGATTTCCGGTAAGTCAGTTCTCTGTCATGGGCAAAGGTCGCAGCTCTTCTTGCCGCATAGGCCTCTTCTCTGTCTGTATCCATAAGAAGCTTGGGCTGTCCGCCTCCGCTGACACAGCCCTCCGGGCAGGTCATCACTTCAATAAAATGAAGATCCAGCGTACCGTTCTTTACTGCTTCCAGCACAGGAACCACATTTTTCAGTCCTGTGACAACTCCAACTTTCAGATCCAGGTCTCCCACTTTTATCACAGAAGTGCGGAAGCCCTCTGTGCCGCGGACTGCTGTCACTTCCAGATCCGGGATCGGCTGTCCGGTCACAAGCTCATAACCGGTACGAATGGCTGCCTCCATAACGCCGCCGGTAACGCCGAAAATAGTTCCCGCGCCTGTATAAAGACCAAGAGGCTGGTCAAACTCCTGCTCATCAAGAGCATCCCAGTCAATTCCCATATCCTTAATAAGCCATGCCAGATCTCTTGTTGTAATGGCAGCATCTACATCACGGAATCCACTGTCTTTCATTTCCGGACGTTCGCTTTCAAACTCCTTGCAGGTACATGGCATTACAGAAACGCTGTAAATATCCTTACCTTCTCTGCCTTCCAGCTGCGCTCCGTAAGTTTTAAAAATCGCTCCTCCGATCTGCTGTGGACTTTTCGCGGAAGATAAATGATCTTTAAGCTCCGGATAATTATCCTCCAGGAATTTTACCCAGGCCGGACAGCAGGAGGTAAACATAGGAAGAACGCCTCCCTCTGTCACACGTTTTACAAGCTCTGTTCCCTCTTCCATAATAGTTACGTCCGCCGGGAAGTTGGTATCGTATACCCGGTCAAAGCCAAGAGCATGAAGAGCTGCTGATAATTTTCCCGGAGTAAGGGTTCCAAGCTCTGCGCCAAATTCCTCTGCAATGGCAACCCGCACTGCCGGAGCGCACTGCACAATGGTGAATCTGTTTTTGTCTGCAAGAGCTGCCTTCACCTCGTTCAGGTGGCAGACTGCATGAGCTGCAAAAAGCGGCTCCTGAACAGAATCCGGAATATTTCTTTCTTTTTTTACTCTTTCGTATGCGTCTTTTCCATGGGTCAGTACAGAAACATAGGATTTACATTTCTGCACGCACTGACCGCACATCACACATCTGTCTGTATCAATGGTCTGCGGTTTTCCCTGCTCTCCCACAATGGCATAGGCAGGACAGACCTCTGCGCATTCACGGCAGCCGGTACAGATATTCTGATCAATTGCTACTATCATGAATTTTGTCCTCCCTTATCTCCAGTTTTTTGTCAGAAGCAGAGCCTCTGCCGCCCTGATATTTTTTTCTTCTCTTTCTGCCTCAGGATCTACCAGACGGAGCGCCTGATGAGGACAGACACGGACACAGGCCGGACCTCCCTCAATTCCCTCGCAGAGATCACATTTGGATGCAAAAACCTTTGGTTCCGAAGACATTGCCTGGGCCACCAGACGTCCGTCCCTGGCATAAGGAAGAAGGGCGATCGCCCCAAAAGGACAGGCCTGCATACAGTCTTTACATCCGATACATTTTTCCGCATCCACGATCACCTGATGGTCAATGCGGCTGATCGCGCCTTTTGTACAGGCATTCAGGCAGGGAGCATCCTCACAGTGCTTACACTGGATGGGCATACAGCCCTGCTCAAATTTTGTAAGAAACAGTCTTGGAGTTACGGGAACCGTTACGGTTCCCACTGTTTTTCCAAGGTGATTGCTCTTACGGTTATGAACGGTGAAGCAGGCAAGCTCACAGGCCTTGCAGCCTGTGCATTTTGTACTGTCGCCCACCACAAAGGATCCGATTTCTTTTTTCATTTCTATGTCCTCCTATTCCTGTGGGTGCGTTTCCAGATATGCGTTTCTTGCCGCTTCTGCTCTCTTACGCTCCATGGCGTCTCCAAGCTCATCCTCTGTCACAAGAGTCAGAGCTTCTGTAGGACAGACTCTCACGCAGGCCGGGCCTCCGGAAAGTCCGTAACAGAGATCACATTTATTTGCCACTTTTTTCTCTGTTCCGTCTGCCTGGAATTTTCCGGTCTGGACTGTCATATTGATAGCGCCGAAAGGACAGGCATCCATACAGGATTTACAGCCCATGCATTTTTCTGTATCAATGACAATACAGTGATCCTTCTGGGAAATAGCCCCAACCGGACACACTGCCATACAGGCAGAATTTTCACAATGCTTGCACTGCACCGGAACACTTAAATTCGCTGTTTTTACCATATGAAGCTTCGGATTAAAGCTGTAGGAATCCGGATCCACCTCAAAGATATGCTTTCCCTCATGGGCAACCACACAGCCGATCATGCAGGTACGGCAGCCGATACAAAGGTCAGGGTTTCCTTTCACAAAATAGTTCATGCTTTTGCCCCCTTTCCTGTATCAATGCCCATCTGCGCACGGATATCGTCATACAGCTCCATAACATGGCGCTCCGCCCACTGCTGGTCCTCAATCTTTTCTACACGGCAGGCACAGTATTTGTACTCGGGCGTATTGCTGATGGGATCAAGCTTGGCTGTTGTCAGCTCATTGCAGGCTCCGATCCACCACTGGTAGGTCATGTAGGTTGCACCCGGTTTTACACGGTCCGTAGGAAGACACCGGGTAATGCAGTAGCCTCTCTTGGAAAGGATCTTTACAAGCTCGCCCTTTTTCAGGTTCATTTTCTCGCAGTCCTCTGTATTCATCTGAACCCATCCCGGTTCATCCTCCAGATTACGGAGAGTACGGCAGTTTCCTGTCATAGTACGCACAGAATAATGACCTACCTCGCGGACAGTGGAAAGAGTCATTGGATACTGGTCGTTTTCCAGCTCTACCGGCGGATGCCAGTCAGTGCCGTAAAACAGTGCCTTATGATCCTTTGTTGCAAAAATTCCGTCCTTATGAAGATACGGTGTTCCCTTATCCTCCATGGATTTGTCCCGGCAGGGCCACTGAACGCCGCCGTATTTTTCAATTTTTTCGTAGGTAGCGCCTGTAAAGCTTGGACAGAGGTCGATCATTTCATTCCAGATCTCTTCTGTATTTTTGTAATTCATTGGATATCCCATGGCTGTGGAAATATCTGCAATGATCTGCCAGTCCGGACGCATATCTCCTTCCGGCTCGATCAGCTTGCGCACTCTCTGGAAGCCACGGTCCGCACAGGTATAAATACCTTCGTTTTCACCCCAGGCAGTAGCCGGAAGGATTACATCCGCATAAAGCCCGGTCTTATTCATATAGATATCCTGCATTACCACAAAATCACATTTGTCCAGAGCCTCGCGGACCTCTGCAAGGTCAGGATCGGACTGAGCCGGATCTTCTCCGAATATGTAGTATGCGTGGATTCTCTTCTTTTCGTCCTTCTCATGAAGGATTCTGTGAGGCACATGAGTGATCGGGCAGCCAACCTGATCAGAAAGAGGAACGCCCCATGCTTTTTCAAATTTTTCACGGATTTCCGGAACGGTTACATTCTGATAGCCCGGATAGGAGTTTGGAAGAGCTCCCATGTCGCAGGCTCCCTGCACGTTGTTCTGTCCGCGGACCGGACCGATGCCCATGGACGGGCCGCCGAAGTTTCCGGTCATCAGCGCAAGGTTGGCAAGTCCCTTCACAACGTCTACTGCCTGTGTAAACTGACAGACTCCCATACCATAAAGAATCATGGCCGGTTTGGTGGTTGCGTACATTCTTGCCGCCCTGCGAATGGTTTCTGCCGGAATGTGCGTAATAGGCTCTGCATATTCCGGAGTGTATTTTTCTATTACTTTCAGGAATTCGTCAAATCCCTTCGTATGTTCATCAATAAACTTTTTATCTGCCAGACCTTCATTCCAGATCACATTTGCCATGGCATTTACAAGAGCAAGGTTGGAACCGCCCTTAAGCTGCAGATGAATATCTGAAATACGTGCGGTCTCCGTCACGCGGGGATCTGCACAGATGATCTTCATTCCCTTTTGTTTTCCCCTTACAATGCGTCTTGCCACAATAGGGTGGGAATCTGCTCCGTTATAGCCGAAGCAAAGTAAACAGCCTGCATCCTCGATCTCCGGGATGCCCATTGACATTGCGCCTGAACCTAAAGAATACAGTAGACCCGCTACCGAAGGCGCATGTCATATTCGGGCGCAGTGATCGACGTTGTTGGTGCCGATGCACGCGCGCATAAATTTCTGCATCAGATAATTGGCCTCGTTTCCTGCTCCTCTGGCAGAGCCTGTTCCCATAATGGAATCCGGGCCGAATTTTTCTTTGATTTCCCCAAGACGTTTCGCTACATAGGAAATTGCTTCCTCCCAGGAAACCTCTACAAGGGGTGATTTTTTTCCGCCTTTACGGATCATCGGTTTACGAAGACGTTTCGTAAGAATCTGGGGATCGTTAAGATAATCCCAGCCGTAATGACCTTTCAGACAGAGGGTTCCCGTATTGGTTCTTCCGTCTGCAGGGACTGCTTCCACAATCTTGTTTGCATCTGTATCGACTGTGAACATAATCTGGCAGCCTGCTCCGCAATACGCGCAGGTTGTCTGGACTTGTTTTAAAGCCATACTTGTTCCCTCCTAACATAAAAATATATGATGTCTGTTATCCCTGAGATAACTGCTTCTGCATTTTCATATGCAAAAGCTGATGAATCCTCGTTTATATTTTAACATTGTTAATTTTTATTTACAAGAATCCAGCCCTATTTTTTTGTACAAAACAGCCAAATTCTTTTTTCTTTAACCTTAATCTTTGTTAGTTTGAACTATTTTTATCAGAATTTCTGCGCATTTCTCTGTTTCATGGAAGCCAAACACCGGAACTCCCGGAATTTTAAGCTCTGTGTCTGTCACAAGTCCCAGCAAAGTATCCGGCCGGCAGACACTTTTATGGGAAACTTCTCCTCTCACCAGCTCAAACTTGGGATAATCAGAATCCTTCATCCCCTCCAGAAGAATGATATCCGCCTCCGGAAAAAATTCTGCCAGCTCCTCCGCCCGGACATCCTGCTGCTGTTTCACCACCTGCCACTGTCCGGAGGAAAAAATACAGGTTCCGTAAGCGCCTGCCTGACGCATCCGGTAAGTGTCCGTTCCCTCCCGGTCCGCCTGAAATTCATGACCGTCATGCTTGATCACAGCCACCCGGTATCCCTGTCCGGCAAGTTCGGAAATCAGCTTTTCCATAAAAGTAGTCTTGCCGGAATTTTTTACTCCGCTGACTGCTGCAATAAAAGGCTTTCCCGTTCTTTTTACAGCATCCATACAGCCACCTGCTCTCCGGCTTTTACATTTTCCCTGCCCGCCGGGATATCCAGAAGGCAGTTGCAGCCCCGCAAAGTTCCGATTGCGCCTGAAGAAAAAATCCCCTGTGGAAAAGAAACCTTCCCATTCGTATACACAGCCCTCACAAACCTGCGGACTTTACATCTTTTTTCAAAGTCCACTTCCATGATCCCTCTTCTCATTTCCATGGCAAAGGCAGGATCTCCGGTCATAGCTTCCAGCGCAGGGCGCAAAAGCAGTTCCAGATTTGCCATGGCGCCAAAGGGATTTCCGGACAGGGAAAGGATCAGGGTCTTCCCATATACGGAAAAAATAGTAGGGGTCCCGGGCTGAAGCCGGATCCTCCAGAATATTTTTTCTGCTCCGAGAATTTCCAGAGCTCCGTGTAAAATATCTTTTTTTCCTACAGAAACACCGCCGGTGGTAACAATGATATCCGCATCCTCTGTCGCTTTCTTCAGTTCTGCTGCCAGACCTGCCTCACTGTCTGCACAATGAGACACTGATTCCGGCTTCACTCCAAGCTCACGAAGCCGGGAAGAAACCATCATCCCATTGGAATCATAGATTTTTCCCGGTTTCAAAGGATTTCCCGGCTGGCAGAGTTCATCTCCTGTGGTAAGCACGCGGATCACCGGTTTCCGGTAAACAGCCACCTCTGTACGCCCGATACCGGACAGGATCCCCTGCTCTGCAAAAGTAATTCTGGAACCTTTTGCCAGAAGAAGCGAATTCTTTTTATAATCTTCGCCCTGAAAACAATAATTATCCCATGGTTTCTGACTTTTATTAACTTTTACAGTTTCTTCCCCGTAGTCTGTATCCTCCTGCTTTACCGCAGTATCTGCCCCTTCCGGAAAAGGAGCTCCTGTCATGATCCGGTATGCCTCTCCCGGTTTTATGGAAAAAGCCCCTCCATTATCTCCTGCATAAATGCAGCCTGCCACCTTCAGAACCGCAGGATTTCCCCTGACCGCTCCCCGGATATCCTCAGAGCGCACCGCATACCCGTCTACCGGTGATCTTGGAAACGGAGGATTGTCCAGCTCTGCATAAATATCCTCTGCAAGACAAAATCCATTGGCTTCCTCCACCCTTACTGTTTTTGTATCTGTAATCCTGTCTGCCCGTTTCAGAATTTCCTCCAGGGCATTTTCCAGCAAAATTCCCTCAATCATTTCACCTTCCCCTTTTCCATGTATGCTAAAAGCTCCCTATAATCTTCCGGAGTATTGATATTTCTCATCTTCCACTCCTCTGCGGATGTCCGGAAGGTATCGAATCCCCATGCATCAAGAGCCCGAAACACCGGAGCAGAAGCCTTCTCTATCTGTTCTCCAATACAATCAGCCATGCAGACGGGATAAATCCCCATCAAAGGCTCTGTCCGTTCTCCGTGAACAAGCAGAAGAGGTTTCCCGGCGCTGCTTCCCTCTCTTCTGTCCCCAAAGCTTCTGAATTCTCCGGGAGGCCTTTCCTCTAAGCTGTCCTCATGAACCAAAAGCAGCTCCTCCAGCATTTCCACCGGAAGCTGGGGCACATCCACCGGAAGCACCAGACAATAAGGTGTGTCCATGGCTTTCATACAGGCATGGATCCCGCCTAATGGCCCCCGTTCCCGGTAAATATCCGAAACCACATGAATATGCAGGCTGCTTTTTACTTCTCCATTCCGGAAAATGTCCTTTCCCCCATCGTGACCGGATACATAAACCTCCCGGATTCCCAACCTGTCCGCCTTTTTTATCTGACAGGACAAAAAACTTTCTCCGTCCATAAGAAGCTCTGCCTTGTCTTCTCCCATGCGGCTGCTTTTTCCGCCGGCCAGAAGAAGAAGAGAATAACGTTCTGCCCTGCCTGTTTTCTGCTTTTCTGCCACAGTATTACATCACCTTTGCTTATAAATCTGTGTATTCTGTTTATCTGTCTGTACACAGATCCTGTTTATCTTTCCAGTATAAAACTTTTTTTCGGGCATGTATACAGATAATTTCTGTTTTTTAAGTGTATTCTCCAAAACAAACAGCGGTCAGCCTTTCAAAGACTAACCGCCATCCATTTTTAACTGTTTATAACATTCAGGTACAAGTCAGCAGATTTTTCCGTATTTGTGACAATAACCGGAGGATTGTCGGATATAACTGACCGGATTTATTCCCCACAGTAACATTCTATGGCCTTATAAACAAATTCTGCTGTTCCGCAGCCTCCTGCCTTATCAATATTTTCTGTGAATCTTTTATCTTCCACATACATTCTGCCAAGTTCAGCAAGCACTTTATCCGAACAGGTATAATAATTATCTGTGATACAGCGCTGAAGTTTTTTCACAAGCTGCTGTGCCCGGGCAGAATCAGGCTCTCCTGTACGGATTTCTCCAAATTCTGTAAATATGTCCATCATCTGCATCATCGCAGCCTGATATCCCCCTGTATTTCTGTCCTTTGTTTTTTGTTCATATTCCTGATATTCTGCTGTTTTCCCCCAGGCTGCTTTTACCTCTTTTTTATACTCCTGTATTTTAGTGGTGTCAAATGCTGAAAAATCCATATTTCTTTCTCCGTTCTTCTTTATTCCACAGGCAAGAGCGATCAGATTTTCAAGACGCTGCTTTTTTAATATAAGAACCTCGATCTGCTGCTCCAGGGCTTTCTGTCTGTCAAAACCGGGCGCATCCATAATCTGTTTAATGTCCTTAAGCGAAAATTCCAGTTCGCGAAATAACAGGATCTGCTGCAGTTTTTCCAGCGCGCTATTGTCATACAGCCTGTATCCTGCCGCCGTATGTTCCGTGGGCTTTAACAGCCCTATTTTATCATAATACTGTAAAGTACGGATACTTACACCGGTCAGACGGCTTACTTCATTTACTGTCATCATCTTTCTGTTCCTCCTGTGTGGTGATTACAGAATAAACTATTACGCAGGGTCAGAGTCAAGGGGTTTATTTAAGATTTATATTCTGTTTCAACAATAAATGACCTTTCATTTCTCCTGTACTTTCAATATCACCGGCAAACACCGCTGATACTCCTCAACAACATTCCAGCAGTTATAATGCCCTTCACCCTCTCCTGTCTTCTGCATTTTTACGAAGTCCCAGCCACAATGTAATAAAAAACACTGTAAATACCAGCATTCCCACGGTCGTGGACTCCTGGGCAAACTTTGTTGTCAGATTCAGCTTTGCCTGTTCTGCGCCAACCTGCTGAACTGCGCCTGAAAACCGTTCCAGCGCCCAGTCTGTTTTCAGAAGGTAATAGTAGATCATTCCAATATAAACCGTAAGATCGCCTGCTATGATCCCCCCATACACACGTAAGGATTTTTTCCATGAAAAAATTTTCTTTTTTGCCACAAAATAATATAAAAACACTATCACGCCACTGCCAAAAATCAGCAGTTCCAGTTCCATAACAAACACTGAAATCACAGCATTTCCGCTGTTCATATTGATTATTATCTGCTCTGTAAAAACATCGGCAGCTGTTTTTATCAAAGCTGCTGCCCCTCCGAACAGCCCCGCCTAAAGGATCACCTTAAAATAACTGTCAACATTTTCCATATACTCTCTTATTGCCACATAGAGGCTTCCTGCATAAAGAAGCCACCATACAAATGAAATAAAAAATGATTCGTCAAAATATCCCCAGACCATGTAAGGGATACGCACAGTCACTCTGGAAAACACACCGAAAAATATGGTTGCCGTTACAGCAATTACAGCATCTCTGCTTCTACTCATAGCATTCCCTCCCGGACTTTATTTTTGTATGTTTACTGCTCTGCTTCTTCCATTTCTCTGACCAGATAATCAAATCCTGTTCTATAGTCTTTTTCTCTGTATACCGCAACACCTCCGGCCTCTAATTTCTGTAAAACTTCCTCCTGTTTTTTATCTTTTGGTTCATAAACAATTAATTTCAGGGAAGGAAGCTCTGCCAAAACCTCCAGATTCTCCACAGAAACCTCGTACAGATTTACTGCTTCCAGTTTTTTCAGTTCAGACAAGACAGAAATATCAGTAAAGGGATTATAAGCCAAATCTAAAATACGAAGATTTTTCATATTTCTCAGCCCACGGATATTTTTGATAATGTTATAATTAATATCCAGTTCTTCTATCTGCCTGCATTCTGAAAGAAAGTCCAGATCTTCAAAATAATCAAAATACGTCAGGCTTAATTTTCTCAGCTTTTTCAGCTGCGGAAGCGTTTCCTCCAGCATATTTGTAATTCCGCCTCTGTACTTCTGAAATTCTTCCTTTTCCTCATCTGTCATACTGCCTGTGTCATACGTCAGATGCAGTTCTTCCAGATTTGGAAATAATTCCAGATCTTCCAGCGTCTCAAAACGCCCGGAAGTGTCTGTTACATAAAAGCTTTTGATCCGGTCTGCTTCTTCCTTCAGCACGCTTCCTCTTCCTGAATCCAGAAGATAAAGCGTCTGTATTTCCATATTTTTATCCTGGAATTTTACGCATTTACTGTCATACCAGAAACGCAATGCCAGAAGACCTGTTACCAGGATAATCAGACCAATAGAACAATACGTTGTTTGTTTCTTCACCAGCTCTCCTCCCGAATTTTAATCCGCTGTATATTTTCTGAATTTTTATTTTATATGATTATATCATCCAAAAATTCATCTGTCATTATTTATTTTCCAGATTGTTATTGAACCTAAAATGCAAAAATTTCCACTTCGTATAGCAGAATTTATCTTGCACAAATGGGTTTTCGTTTATCATACGAAAAATTCCTCACCATTTCTGCCTTGATCATCCTGTACCAAAATCCCAGGACATACACAAACAGGCTGCCATATCTCTGTGAACCAGAGCCGGCAGCCTGCTTTTTTTTAATATGATTTGCCAATATTTACTTCTTTGTGATGAATCCTTTTGCTTTCAGAGTCTCTGCGCAGAGAACAGCTCCGCCTGCAGCGCCTCTTACTGTATTGTGGGACAGACCTACAAATTTGTAATCGTATACGGTATCCTCACGGAGACGTCCAATGGAAACTCCCATTCCGTTCTCATAATTTACATCCTCTGTTACCTGAGGACGGTTGTCTTCCTCAAGGTACTGGATAAAGTGCTTCGGTGCGCTTGGAAGCTCAAGCTCCTGAGGAACGCCGCTGAAGTTTTTAAGGGCTTCGATCAACTGCTCTTTTGTAGGTTTCTTGCGGAATTTTACAAAAACAGCTGCTGTATGGCCGTTCAATACCGGTACACGGATGCACTGGCAGGTGATCACCGGTTCCTGAGCAGGAACGATCACACCATCCTCAATTTTGCCCCACAGTCTCAGCGGCTCTTTCTCGCTCTTCTCTTCTTCGCCGCCGATGTACGGAATAATGTTGTGTTCCATTTCCGGCCAGTCCTTAAAGGTTTTTCCGGCGCCGGAAATTGCCTGATATGTAGTAGCCACTACTTCATATGGCTCAAATTCTTTCCATGCAGTAAGAACCGGAGCATAGCTCTGAATGGAGCAGTTTGGTTTTACTGCGATAAAGCCCCTTGTTGTACCAAGACGTTTCTTCTGGAATTCGATTACGTCAAAGTGTTCAGGGTTGATTTCCGGAACAACCATCGGAACGTCCGGTGTCCAGCGGTGAGCGCTGTTGTTGGAAACAACCGGAGTTTCTGTTTTTGCGTACTCTTCCTCAATAGCCTTAATCTCGTCCTTGGACATATCTACAGCAGAGAAAACAAAGTCAACAGTTGCTGCAACCTTCTCTACCTCATTTACATTCATTACAACAATATTTTTTACTGCTTCCGGCATCGGAGTATCCATTTTCCATCTTCCGCCTACAGCCTCTTCATAGGTCTTGCCTGCGCTTCTCGGGCTTGCTGCAAGTGTAACAACCTCAAACCACGGATGATTTTCCAGAAGAGAAATAAATCTCTGTCCTACCATTCCGGTAGCTCCTAAAATACCGACTCTCAGTTTCTCGCTCATAATAATCGCTCTCCTCACTTTATGTCTTTGTATTGCATACATTTGTCGTTCTTGTAAATACTATAACACTTTTTGGAAAAATGCAAGTGTTTTTTCTTATGTGTCAATGATTTTGAAGATATTCCTGATTAGCTCTGATCACCTGTTCCATCACCTCTGAACCGGGTGCGCCGTAGGTGCAGCGTTTTTCCACACAGGTTTTCATGCTGATGGCTTCGTAAATGTCTTTTTCAAAAACAGGGCTGATCTCCTGATAATCTTCAAGAGGCAGCTCATCCAGAGAAATTCCCCGGTCAATACAGGTCAGTACCAGCCGTCCCACAATACCGTGAGCATCACGGAAAGGAACACCGTGATTTACAAGATAATCCGCTGCGTCTGTGGCATTTGTAAATCCGTTCTTTGCGCTGGCTTCCATGACATCCTTACGAAATTCCATGGTAGAAACCATTCCTGTAAACAGGGCAAGACAGCCTTTTACCGTATCAATGGCATCAAAGGTCAGCTCCTTGTCCTCCTGCATGTCTTTATTGTAGGCCAGAGGAATCCCCTTCATGGTTGTGAGAACAGACATCAGCGCGCCGTACACACGGCCTGTTTTTCCGCGGAGAAGCTCCGCAATATCAGGATTCTTTTTCTGAGGCATAATACTGCTGCCTGTGCTGTATGCATCGTCAATTTCCACAAAACGGTACTCATTGGAGTTCCAGAGGATGATCTCCTCAGAAAAACGGCTGAGATGCATCATCACTGTAGACAGAGCAGACAGAAGCTCGATCACATAATCCCGGTCTGACACAGAATCCATGCTGTTTCTTGTAGGCTCATCAAAGCCCAGAAGCTCTGCTGTATATTCCCGGTCAAGAGGATAAGTGGTTCCTGCCAGCGCCCCCGCTCCGAGAGGACAGGTGTTCATTCTTTTTCGGATATCTGCCATGCGGCTTCTGTCTCTCCGGAACATCTCAAAATATGCTCCCACATGATGAGCCAGAGTTACCGGCTGCGCTTTCTGTAAATGAGTAAAGCCCGGCATGTAGGTATGGATATTCTCTTCCATGATCTTCTGAAGAGCCACAAGAAGCTCTTTTAAAAGACCGTCAATAGCGTCAATTTCATCTCTTGTATACAGCTTCATATCCAGAGCCACCTGATCGTTGCGGCTTCTTCCGGTGTGAAGCTTTTTGCCCGGATCACCGATCCTGTCAATCAGATTTGCTTCCACAAAGCTGTGGATATCCTCATACTCGGAAGTGATCTCAAGCTTCCCGGATTTTACATCTTCCAGGATTCCTTCCAGACCTTCCAGGATCTGATCCCGCTCTTTTTCTGTGAGGATTCCCTGCTTTGCCAGCATTTTTACATGAGCCCTGCTTCCTCTGATATCCTGCTCATAAAACTTCTGATCAAAAGAAATCGAAGCATTAAAGTTATAAACAAGCTGATCCGTTTCCTTTGTAAAACGGCCTCCCCATAACTGTGCCATAATAATTACTCCTCATTTCTGTATAATATTAATAATTAACCATTCAGCAACTGCTTTCCCGCATCAAATAACGCCCTGCATTCACAGTGTTTCCGGCTGATTGCTACCAGTATATCACACTTTTTCCAAAAATCAAACAAAAAGAATATTTTTTGCATATTTATTCATTTCTGTCTCTTTTTGAAAATACACAGCCACAATAATCCTGACGGTACAGATGATGTTCTCCGGACAGCTCAATGGAACGCTTGTAGCCGTTTTTTTTCTTGAAATCAGAAGGAAGATGGGCCACTCCGTAAATCTCTGCCAGCTCTTCTCCGATTTCATTTATTTTAGGCGCATTTTTCAGAGGACTGATGGACAAAGTGGTTGTAAAATAATCATAACTGCCTTCCTTTGCCAGCTTCGCCGCCTCCTCCATGCGGAGACGATAACAGCGAAAACACCGCTCTCCTCCTTCGGGAACCTGCTCCAGCCCTTTTGCCATCCGGAAAAAGATCTGAGGATCATAGGTTCCCTCAACCAGCTTTACCGGATGAATAAAATTCATTTCTCCGATCATGCGGCGGATCTCCTCCACCCTTTTTTCGTACTCCTCCTTTGGAGAAATATTTGGATTATAAAAAAAGACTGTGATCTCAAAATATTTGGACAGATATTCCAGTACATAGCTGGAGCAGGGCGCACAGCAGCTGTGAAGAAACAGCCGGGGCACCTTGTTTTCTTTTTCAAAACCAGTGATCAGAGCGTCCAGCTCTCTCTGATAATTTCTGTTGTTCATGTAAAGTTCTTTACTCCTTATAAATCAGTTAAATTTTCAGCAGACAACAGCAGCACCTTCCACAAAAGCCGTTTTGTTCTGCCGTTGATATCCCTCTTTCTTATGGGTCATATTTTATCCCTTTTTACAGGCAGCGTCAACAAAAACAACTGCTGTATCCAGACAGCTTTAAAATTTCAAGTCAGCTGTATCCAGACAACTGAAATGAAATTTTAGGATTTACACAGATATGCAAAACTTTCTCGACTTTTTGCTTCGCGGCAAGTATAATTGGCTCATACCTGATACAAAAAATATACAGAAACAGAGGTGATTCCCATATGAATCCAAAACAGATTTAAAAAAATGTACACTGCCTGCTGGACTGGAAGCAAAAAATAACTTTTTTGTTTATTATGCTGATTATGGTCCTGTCCTCTGTCTTAACGCAGATCACACCTAAAGCAATCGGCTGGCTGACAGATGATATCCTTTCCCAGGCTCAAATTCATTTTTCCGCAATTTTACCCATCCTGTTTTTTATTCTGATCGTCAATGTTGCCAATGAGATCATAAAAATTATAAGAAGAATCCTTGTGGAAGATATTGCAACAAAAACTGAGAAAAAAGCGCGGGGACTTGTGATCTCTTCCCTGCTGAAAGCTCCTCTGGCATACTTTAAGGGGCATATGACAGGAAATATCCATGGAAGATTAAACCGCTGTCTGGAGGGTACTGTCAAACTGGAAAAGCTTATTTTTATGGACTTCGCTCCAGCCATCTTTAACAGTATCGCAGCTATTGTTGTGATCTTCACCCCCCTTCCGGTGAAGCTTGCCGTTCTGATGCTCCTTGTTGTCCCCATTGGAATTGCAATTGTTTTCCGGCAAATTCATACACAAAAAGGAATCCGTGTAGAACTTCTGGAATCAAAAGCCCAAATGGACGGAGCCATTGTTGAACTTTTGAACGGCATAGAAGTGATTCGAATCACAGACAGCAATACCCTGGAGGAAAAAAGATTTACGGATAAATCAGAATATTTAAGAAGCAAAGAAATGAGGCACCATTTACAAATGGCAAAATATGACTGTCTCAAATTTATCAACGAAGTGTTTTTTACTGTTCTGATGATCGGTACTTCCGCCTGGCTGGCAGCACAGGGAAAAATCAGTGTGGGAGCTGTTCTGACCTCCTATCTTTGTTTTTCGCAGCTTATCAAACCTCTGGAAGAGCTTCACAGGATTCTGGACGAACTTTCCGAAAGTCTGATTCTGGCAGAAGACTTTTTCAAAATGGCAGATATTCCTCATGATTTTTCCTATACTGAAATTTCAGAGGTATCTTCTCCCAAAAAGGACAGCCCCTATATGATAGATATCCATAACCTGAATTTTTCCTATCATCATGATGAGAAAAATATTATAAAAAATATGGATCTGTGTATCGAAAAAGGCTCCTTCTGGGGAATTGCCGGCCCCAGCGGCTGCGGAAAATCCTCGCTGATAAAAGCAATCTGCAAGCTGGAAAACTGCAGCGGCTCTGTTTTTATCAACAATACAGACATTGGCACTCTGTCAAGAAAACAGCTGTCTCAGATCATTGCTCTGGTTCCCCAGAATCCATTTTTGATTGCCGGAACTATACTGGAAAATATCTGCTATGGACTGGAACAGCAACCCTCTGATAAAGAAGTGGAAGAGGCCCTTCGCAAGGCAAATCTATACGATTTTGTCAACAGTCTGCCAGAGGGTATAAATACCGTGATCAGCGAAGGCGGAGGCAATCTTTCCGGCGGCCAGAAACAACGGATCGCCATTGCCCGTATTTTTTTAAGGAAACCGAAAATCCTGATTTTGGATGAAGCAACCTCAGCTCTGGACAACACCTCTGAACGTTTTATACAAAACGAAATCGAGCAGCTGAAAAAAGAAAACAACATGACCATCCTATCCATTGCCCACAGACTTACCACCCTGAAAAACTGCGACAACATCATTGTTATGGATCATGGACAGGTGGTACAGTCCGGCAAATATGATACCCTGATAAACCAGGAGGGTATTTTCAGCGATATGTATTATGGAAAATTAAAATAAGATTGTGCTGCTGACTTTTTGTTCTTTCATCTATTGTGTATAACAGAATTGCCCTCACCGCAAAGCAGGTAGATTATGTGAAATAAATGCTGTCCCCATGAAAAACATGCAGACAGCATTTATTTATATATCACATATAATACATGATTGCTTCATAGGGTCTGAGCTGCATGATTTCTTCCACAGAATCTCTGTCATAATTGGAAAGAAGAACTCTGCCCTCTTTAAAAGTAATTTCTTCCGTACAGTCACAGGCAACACTATCTCCGGTAAAATTGGCAAGTACCACTAAGGTTCGGTCTTCTGCCTGTCTCTTATATGCAAAAAATCTCCTGTCCTCTTCAAAGAAAAGCTCAAAATCCCCGGTGCTGATAATCTCATACTCTTTTCTCAGACGAATCAGTTTCTGATAAAAATGAAACACAGAATTCTCGTCCTTCAGCGCTTCTTCCACGTTGATTTCTTTATAGTTGGGATTTACTCCAATCCACGGCTCATGATCCGAAAATCCGGCATTGTCTCCTTCATTCCACTGAATCGGTGTTCTGGCATTGTCTCGGCCTTTCGCATAAATACCTTTCATAATCTTGTCCATGGACCAGCCTGCTTCCTTTTTTTCCTTCACCATATTGATGGTTTCCACATCTTTATAGTCCTCCAGAGCAAACTTCACATTTGTCATTCCGATTTCTTCACCCTGATAAATATAAGGAGTTCCCTGCATTCCATGAAGAATCATTCCCAGCATTTTTGCGCTTTCTTTCCGGTAAACCGTGTCATTGCCCATTCGGGAAACAATTCTGGGCTGGTCATGATTAGACCAGAACAAGCTGTTCCATCCTTTTTCATGAAGAGCTTTCTGCCATACAAGAAATACCTGTTTCAGTTCATTGACATCCAACGGCTTCAGATCCCACTTGCCGTTACCCTTTACTTCCTCCAGGCCCAAATGTTCAAATCCAAATACCATTGTCAGCTCTTTTCTTTCCTTATCGGAATACAAAGGAGCACTGACCGGAGTTGCAAAAGATGTTTCTCCTACCGTAAATGCTTCTCTTCCTTCAAAGCATTCTCTGTACATTTCCTGCAGGTATTTATGGGATTTTTCACCGTACATGATGCTTTCTTCCGGTATCTTTCCGATCAGGTCAATCACATCCATACGGAATCCGTCGATTCCCTTATCCAGCCACCAGTTGATCAGCCTGTAAACCTCTTTCCTGACCTCTGGATTATCCCAGTTCAGATCCGGCTGTCTTCTGCTGAACAGGTGGTAATAATATTCCTCTGTTTCCTCATTATATTCCCATACAGAACCGCTGAAGAAAGACTGCTGGTCTGTGATTGGACGTTCCTTCCAGATATAATAATCGTGGTATTTACTGTTTTTGTCTTTTCGGGCCTGACGGAACCATTCATGCTCGTCACTGGTATGATTCACTACCAGATCCATAATCAGACGGATTCCTCTTTCATGAAGAGCATCCAGAAGCTGGTCAAACTGCTCCATAGTGCCAAACAGCGGATTAATCTTATAATAATTGCTGATATCGTAGCCATTGTCATCCATAGGAGACTCATAGATGGGGGTCATCCAGACAATGTCTACTCCCAGTTCCTTCAGATAATCTACCTTTTCCAAAACGCCGCCAAGATCCCCCATTCCGTCTCCATTGCTGTCCTTAAAACTCATAGGATAGATCTGGTATACAACTGCTTTTTTCCACCATTCCATAATCTTATCTCCTCGTCAGCTGAAATTCACCATTTTCGTCTCTTGTCATTTCCCACCGGGCTTCTTTTTTCTGAAGCACGATGATCTCATTTATTTCTGCTTTCAGGGTTACAGTCCGTGCGCCTTCAAATTCCTCGCCTGTGAACAGATGCTTCCAGGAACCCCTTGGAATATAGACTTCCCTCTCTGTTTTACCCTCTTCTACCACAGGCGCTACCAGAAGATCATCTCCGAACAGGTACTCGTCATAAATAGTCCCTGCTTTTTTATCCTCCGGATATTCCAGCCACAAAGCACGCATCAGCGGTATGCCTGTCTTCACAGACTTTTCTGCCTCCTCCATGATATAAGGTAGCAGAGCCATACGAAGCTTCGCATAATAGCGATAAATATCCAGTACCCATGGGGCATTTCTTCTCTCTGCAATGTTCCAGGGCGTACGATCCTGATTAAATTCTGCCTTACTCTCTGCATGATACTGCATGATCGGACAAAATGCCGCCATTGCTGCAGACCGGGCAAACAGTTCCGCACTTGGAATCTCACCACTGAAGCCTGCCAGATCCCATCCCCAGAAAGGTACTCCGGAAATTCCGGCATTCAGACCTGCACACAGATTTCTCTTAAAGGCAGAGAAGGTTGATTTTTCATCTCCGGCCCAGTGCGCAGGCATCCGGGAAGCCCCGGTAAATCCAGCCCTGCTGAAAACAATTCCATTCCGTTTTTCGTGAATATACTGATAATGCTCCCTAATATAAAGATTGGGATACTCGTTCCGCATCTCTTTTCCGGTCCTTCCGTCTGCAAACTGTACCTCATCCCCAAAGACAAACTCTCCACCATCTGTCTTAAAGCCGTCAATCTGTACCTCGTCCACCAGATATTTTCTCTTGTCCATCCACCAGGATGCTGCTTCCGAACTGGTGTAGTCCATCAGAAGACTGTCGGTAAACCATCCCTCCGGCATACGGTAGGGAGTTCCGTCTTTCTTTTTAGCGCAGTAGCCATGTTCCAGTGCATAACCCTCATCTCTGTCTTTCTGAATGTGATGAAGCGAATTGATATATTTAATGATCGGAATCTGCCACAAAATACATTTCAAACCATTCTCATGAAGGTATTTCACCATTCCCTTCGGATCCGGCCATTTTCCCCATTCCGGGAACTGGAAATCACTGTAGGAAAATCCGTCTTTTCCGCTGTTTTCCTCATACACCGCATCATTAAAGATATAATAGGTGGCCTCATCGCTCCATGCCTCGATCACAAGCACAGTTGCCGGAATATCGTATTTCTTTGTCAGCTCTACCTGTCTGCGTACTTCAGCCTCACTGTCCCAGTTGTTGCTGGACATCCAGGGACCGAAAGCCCATTCCGGAAGCATTGCTGGTCTTCCCGTAATACCCGTAAACTGTCCGATCATTTCCTTAGGTGTTCCATTGAACCGGTACCAGCAGATTCCTTCTGTCTCTGCTTCCATCTTCCAGCTGTCCTCTTCTGTACTGCACAGGTCAAACTCTGTGTAATGATCTGTAGGAAGAAAAATGCCGTAGCCTTCTGAGCTTAAGAAATACGGCATGGGCATGTATGTGCGGATCCCCTGATCTTTATACTGGTTATACACATACACATCTACCAGATTTCCTCTCTGATTGATATGGTTATAACGCTCTCCAAAGCCATAGAAGCCTTCTCCTTTTTCTGCTTCTGTACAGATACCTGTGGAAAAGATCCTGTCCTTTTCTTTCCAGAAATAAATCTCCCGGATTTCGGAAAGCCCGGTTTCCTCCAGCTCTTCCAACGGTTTCCATTCTGTTTCCCCTACAGCTTTTTCACAGGGACCCGGCAGGATCTGAAACATAGAAACCCCATTGACAACTGTTTTTTTCAGGAGGTATATATTATCCTCTTCGGAACACAGTTCCAGTTCAAAACCATTTTCATTTTCTCTTTTTTCTCCAAATAAACGGATACTGTCTTTTTTCTGTACGGTAAACTGATATTCCTCAGAGGTACAGGTTCCTGCCTGGAAATAATAAGTTACCTGTTCCCCTCCTTTAAAGCTTCCCACCTCAAATCGGTAATTTTCATATTCCGGCTGATAAATTCCCTGTTCGCTTCCGGATCTGCCTTTGTCTGTTTTCCAGTAAACAAAAATCTCTTCCGGATACTTTACCGGCCAGGCGGCAACGTTTAAAGCAACCTTTTCTCCTGCTTTTGGAAACCATGGATCACGCTCGTAATTCTGATGTTCATATCGGTTAAAATTACCAGTCGGCACATGAATTAAAGGTTCTTCGCTGAGCATACCTGCAATCTTAAGCTTTGCCTCTATAATCTCCTCTATGACTTCAGAGATCTCATCTTTCCCTTCGGCCTCTTTCAGCATTCCCAGATATTTTCTTGCTTTCCTGTAGTCCGCCTTTTCTGCATAATACCATCCCAGCATTCCCAAGTCCGCATGGGCTGTCGTTTTCTCCATAGACTGAACTGCTGCCACAAGTACCAGATCTTCCGGAGTAAAAAGTCCAAAAGGAACACATATCCAGAGCAGCTGTGGCGTTGCCAGATCTCCATGTTTTTCATCTACCAGCTTTCCTGCACATGTATAATGGTCATAGGCATAATTTTTCATCTGATGAATTGCCTCTGCCGTTTTTTCTCTCTTTCCAAACAGATTACTGTTATAAAGAGCGCCGTAAGCCATTCCGAAATTTTCTGCAAAAAATCCATCTTTCTCTCCTGAAATCCGCGCACATGGCTGATATGCTGCCTCTTCTATGTGATCCTGAAGCTTCGCAATCCTCTGCAGCTTTTCCTCATAAAAAAAGTGATCCCCGGAAATTCTGGTATATTCTCCTACAAGAAATAAAATCAGACACTGGTCATGAAAATCTGTATTTTTTTCTTCCAGAAATTGCTCTAACGGTTCTTTTAAATCCTGTACTTTTTCCTGTATACAGGATTTCAGCATGTTTAATAATTCCAGTTTCCATTTTTTATTTCTCATGAACAAAACCTCCTTTACTGAAATAAGCTGCAGCAAATTCTCCACAAGCCCAGCTTAACGGATTGATCACACATACACCTTCATCATTTGCATCTACCGCTTCCGGCAAAAGCCCGTATGCGTTGCTGTGTTCAGATGCCCACTTCATCTTTCTAATGTATTCTTCTCTGTTTTCTGCCCGTTTGCAGTATTCCGCACAGGCCAGTGTGTTAAAAAGCCACGGTCCATGATGATATTCCTGCTCCGAGTAACCGATCCCGTCCTCAAAGAAAGAAGCGTATTGTCTCAGATAAATGTGAGTATTCTGCATTTTTTCATCGTTGGGATATCCGTACAAAGGCCCAAAATACTGAGGTGTATCATATTTGCGTACTGTATGGTCATGATAGGTCACATAGCCATAGTCAAATCTTCCCAGTTCCTCATTATAGGCAGACTGAATCCCCTCATAAAGCCGATCACAGATCTTCCGGCATTTTTCCGCATATTCCTTATTTCCCAGAATCGCAAAGATCTGTTTTGCTGCCAGGATGCCTCCATAAATAAACATATTGGAAGAGGTGATAAAGGCCGGGCCGAATACGCCTTCGTTGACGCCGCCTTCTGGTCCCGCCATTCCGGACTTCTTCTCCGCTCCGTCTATTACGTCAGTCACTTCCATCAGAAGCGTCTCGTCCGCCAGAAGTTCTCCGGTCTTTTTATAATATTCATAAACGATTCTGCAGAAATAACCAATGGAATCAATCTGATGAAACACACTGTTATTTGCTCCCTCATTTGGTTCCCCGTATCCGTCATACCGCTGGAAAAACTCTCCGTTTTCTTTCCGTTTTCTTCCGATCAGGTAGGCAATGATATCCCTGCATTCTCTGAGATGCCCGGAAAGCAGGAAAGCTCTGGCCACCATAATGGAATCTCTGGCATAATAACAGGGCATTTTATTGCAGAAATAATGTCCGGTAAGATCAGCCGGTATGTAGCCGCCAACACAGACTGCCTTAAGAGCAGTCAGGTTCACAAGCGCCTGCTCCTGAAATTCAGAATCTTCTGGCTTTTCTCCTTCTGCCATCCAGTTTTTCCAGTATTCTGCCGCTTTAAAAGTCTCCTCCTCTGAAAGACAAAGCTCCTTTTCCAGTTCTTCATAGCTGTCTCCGAATATCAGAGACCAGCACATATGCAGCTTGTCCCCCGGCTTCAGTGTCTTTGTCCTTCCCTGCACATAACCAAGCCTGCAGCTTGTCTTTGTTCTTTGACTGTTCTCTCTTTTTTCCAGTATATCCAGAAAAACCTGGTAGGCAAAGTCTGTCGGAGAGTCTTCCACTGCATAGATTTCTTCTGCCCATGGTGTTTTCATAACCATATATGCATCGCCGGTATGGATTCCAAGGGTACCATTGTGCATTTTTTCCGTTTCAATTTCCATGTTGTTCCGCACCGCACAGTAGCCGTAGCATCCGATCTCCAACTCTTCCTCTGAAGCGTTTTCCAGTTCCATTTCAAAGCACAGACGATGTTCTCCATAAGAATAGACCACATCTTTTCTTTTTAATCCATGTTCTTCCAGAAGAAATTCATCGCAGTACCTGTAGGTATCCTCCACATAAGTCTTTACCGGTTTTATATGTGTCGGATGGGTATATTTTTTCCAGACCTTATTTCCATAATAAATCGTATCTTTAACTCTGATCAGCGACACGGCTGACTGCAGAAGATCATGGGCATAATTTTTATAAAACAAATGATAGATCCCGGTTCCGTTAATATCCACAATTCCATTATTCACTGCATAAATTGCAGCAATATTTTCATTTCCAATGAGTCCAATTCCTGTATATTTTCCTGTCTGCATGTTCTGTTTCCACCTGTTCCTTTTTTAAAGAGCCGCAAATTATATTTTACAATGTAGTTTGCGGCTCTGGTTCTAACTTATTTTAAAATATCTGTCACTTTTTTCTGGGCTGCCTGTAAGGCTTCTTCTCCGCTCTGCTCCCCAATGATCGCGCGGTTCAGTTCCTCATTGATCGCATTCTGTACTTCTGAGTAATGATCTACGACAGGAGGCATGATTCCTGTTTCCATTACATCAAAGATTACCTCTCTGCTTTCCGGTTTTTCCTGACTTGTGTATTTTTCCTGTACACTTTCATCATTTACTGCCGGAAGATCCCAGCTGGAATCCAGACGGATCTTTGCCGCTGTGCTGTCTGTGGACATGAATTTTATGAATTTCCATACAGCTTCTTTATTTTTTGCAGCTGCGCTTCCAACTACTGCATCAGCAAAAACATGGTGCGCTTTCTGTGTATTTCCAGGTTCCTGTACAATGTCCCATTCAAACGGTGTATCTGCAAAGGTAGTTACCATCCAGCTTCCGGTACGGATCATTGCGACCTCACCGTTTTTAAACATATCCTCAGGTGATTTTCCGCTCATCTGCTCCGGAGTAGGCTGTACATTATATTCCAGCATTTTATCAAGCATCCACTGGAAAGCTTCTATATTTTCCTCTGAATCAAGAGTCGGAGTTCCATTTTCATCAAAAAGAGCGCCGCTGTTCTGAACTACGGTTTTATATAATTCATTATAAGTTACCGGTGCATACGTTCCATAGACGCCTTCCTTTGTAAGTGTCTGGGCTGCTTCCAGTTCTTCCTTCCAGGTCCAGTCTTCTGTTGGATAATCGAGGCCTGCTTCATCAAACAGATCTTTGTTATAATACATTACCACATCTGATATTTTCTCGGTAAGTCCGTATAATTTTCCGTCTTTCTGGAAATATTCATAAGAATTTCCGGAAAGCATATCCTCAGAAAACTCCTCGTCCTTTTCTGCCAGTTCTGTAAGATCCAGAAGCACGCCATTGCCTGCATAGGTATTAAAGTTTTCATAGTTCATCTCAAATACGTCCGGCAAAGTTTTGGAAGAAGCCTGGGTCTGCAGTTTGGTAAAATAATCGTCGTATCCGATCACTTCTGTTTCTACCTTGATGTCCGGATTCTGTTTTTCAAATTCTGCCACCATTTTATCCAGATCCTCCAGATGATCCGGGCCCGCTGAATACGTTGCATACTTAATAGTTGTTTTTCCGTCTTTTTTCTCTTCTGCGCCGCCGCATCCTGTCAGGACACCTGCTGCCATAACCGTACAGAGAACCATTGCTGCTGTTTTTTTGTTCATGATTTTTTCCTCTCTTTCATTAAACTTTTTCTTTCTATTTGATACCTGTATTCTGTACCCCTTCAATAAAATATTTCTGGGCAAATAAATATACTGCAAGAATAGGGAGAACACTGATCAGAGTTGCTCCCATCAGAACACTCCAGTCCACATACCAGCGGCCCTGCAACTGTGATAAAAACAGCGGCAGTGTTGTATGCGCCTCGTCAGACGCTACAAGCAGAGGCCACAGGAAATCGTTCCAGGCGCCCATAAAACTGGTCACTGCCAGAACAGCGATACCTGTTTTTGCAAGAGGCAGCATAATCTGGAAGAAAATGCGGACATATCCTGCTCCGTCCAGACAGGCGGCTTCCTCCAGCGCTTTGGGGATTCCCATAAAATACTGGCGCATCAGGAAAGTTCCAAATGCATTGAAAATCCCCGGAAGGAACAAACCTACATAAGTATTGATCAATCCCATTTTGTTGATCAGTATATACTGAGGAATTACGGTAGCCTGTACCGGGATCATCATGGTTGCAAGATACAGAATAAAAATCTTCTCTTTATGCTTAAAATCAATTCTTGCAAACACAAATCCGGACATGGCACAAAGAAGAATCTGCCCTGCTGTTGAGATTACAGAAACAATCACACTGTTCAGCACATATCTTGGCATGTTATATTCTGAAAATAAAGTTCTGAAATTATTCAGCGACAGGGAACTTATAATGTTCTCCAATGTCATCTGATAAGTGATATCCGGCTTTGTAAATGCAACGATCAGCATCCATCCAAATGGCACGATCATAATAAAAGCACCCAGCGCCAGCAAAATATATACAATTATTTTTTTGTTTCTTGTCATGATTCTTTCCTCCTCTCCTTATTCGTAATGCACCCATTTTTTCTGCATCACGTTCTGGAAAATTGTCACACCGATAATGATTGCAAACAGAATCCAGGATAATGCAGTGGCGTATCCCATTTTCTGATACTGGAAACTGTTTTTATAAATCTCGGTCACCATGACCGGAACAAGATCCGCTGTAGGTTCTCCTGCTGTCATGATCCAGATCTGATCAAATACCTGGAAAGAGTTAATAATCGTAATGATCAGAGCATAAAAAGTTGTTGGAGATAACAAAGGCAACGTAATTTTTCTGAACTGCTGCCATTTACTAGCACTGTCGATCTGCGCCGCCTCATAATACTCTGACGAAATTCCCTGAAGTCCCCCAAGAAAGATGATGGAAAGGAATCCCACGTCTTTCCACACACTTACCATAATAACGGAGGGAAGAACAAACGCAGGATTCTGGAGCCATGCCGGTCCTGTTCCTCCAAAAAATTCTATAATTGAATTAATAATTCCAAATTCCGGATTTAACAGTCCTTTCCAGATCATAGATACCGCAACCCAGGAAGTAATTACCGGAAGAAAGAACAGACCTCTGAAAATATTTACACGTTTTACCTTTGAATTCAGCAAAAGCGCAATCCCCATGGAAAGCACCAGCACCACAGGCAGATACCCTGCTATAAAAAGAAGGGTGTTCTTTAAGGATTCATAAAATCTGGGATCCCGAAAAATTGTGATATAATTTTTCAGGCCTACAAATTCCGGTGCGCCAAATAAATTCCATTCTGTAAAACTGATATAGAGAGAATACAGCATCGCTCCCACCTTGAATACCACAAGGCCTAATAAACTAGGAAACAAAAATGTAAAAATTATTTTTTTCTTTGACTTATACATAACATCCTCCGTTAGTTAAACGGTTAACTGACCGTTAAAAAAATATTGTTTCTTTGTTTTTTATTTTATTTTCATCTGGTAGTATCCCTCTCTATGATCTGAAAATCCATATAGTTTTCTTTTTCCACCTGCTGACCACCAATAATTTTCAGAATCAGTTCTCCTGCTTTTTCGCCTCTCTTCAGGATGTTCTGTCCCACGGTGGTGACACGGGGATACATATTTCTTGACTGATAGGTATCGTCAAATCCCATTACCTCATATTCTTCCGGAATCTTCCTGCCATGGTTCTGAAGCTGGTTCAGTATACCATAAGCCAAAATATCCGCTGTTGCCAGGATTTTGTTCACACCCTGTCGTTTCAGGATTTTTTCTGCAGCTTCCATTCCATATTCGTGAGTGATATCCCCCTGATAGATCAGAGACAGATCCACTTCACAGCCGGCTTCACAGAGAGCCCTCTTATAACCGTTTACACGCTGCTGCAAAAGCCTGCTCTTCTCATACTGACCTGTAACCAGTGCAATAGGCTCCTGTTCCCCATGAAGTAGAAATTTCGTCGCCTCATAGCAGGCTTCTTCATCACGGATGTTCATTCTGTGATATCCGGTTTTTGTAATATAGGAGTCTATCAATAAAACCGGAAATCTGTATTTACCAAGAGAATCCAGCATCTTGTCGTTATCAATCCCAAAGACCACGGCACCGTCCAAGTTCCATTTTTTGATCATCTCTTCAAATCCATTGTGCTTATTAATCACGCTTAAGACAACTCCGCATCCTGCTTTTCGCAGATAATACTCCAATCCGGACAAGAATTCGCTGTAAAAAGGATTATCAAATACCAGCTTTTCACCAACATCCATCTGCGGAATGATCACACCAATCAGGTTTGATTCTCTTCCTGCAAGAGATTTCGCACTGAGACTTGGAACATAACCCAGATCTTTTACCGCTTTTTCTACCTTTTCAACCATTTCCTGAGAAACCTTGTTATACCGTCCATTGATCACATAGGATACCGTCGCTTTTGAAGTCTGGCATTCTCTGGCAATATCATTGATTGTTACCCTTCTCACATTTTCCTCCTTCTCTTTAAGTTAACCGGTTAACTGTTAAACTGATAATAACACTTTGCCTGATAAAAGGCAACAGGTTTTTGTATAATTTCTGTAATTTGTGAATATTAAATAAAATCATCTTGGTAAACTTGTATAAAATCACTTAAATCTGTACTTATTCCCCCCACTAAATAATGTCCTCATTTTTTGTCATAACACAAGATTCCCGGTACGCATATCATAACATATAGCATTTTCAGATTTCATCTGAACTGCTGCAGTTATAGATATGGAGGTAATTTCATGAAACCACTTCTGGAAGTAAGAGATGTTTCTCTTTCCTACCATACGCCTTCCGGGGAAACTGCCGCCCTTTCTCATATATCCTTTGATCTGATTCCGGGAGAATTTCTCGCTGTTGTAGGGCCTTCCGGCTGCGGAAAATCCACTCTGCTCAATGTGATCTGCGGGCTTCTGGCTCCTGAGCAGGGTTCTGTTCTTATGAACGGCACATCGGTTTCCCGCGGTGATCCCCGTATGGGCTACATGCTTCAGAAGGATCACCTTCTGGAATGGCGGACCATTTACAAAAATGTACTCCTGGGACTGGAAGTACGCCGGGAGCTTACCCCTGAGAAGCTGTCCTATATTGAAAAAATGCTTCACACCTACGGTTTGGACAAATTCCGTTCTGCCCGTCCCTCTCAGTTATCCGGCGGAATGCGCCAGAGGGCAGCCCTGATACGCACCCTTGCGCTGAAACCGGAGCTTCTGCTTCTTGACGAGCCGTTTTCTGCCCTGGATTACCAGACACGACTGAATGTCAGCGATGATATCGGCAAAATCCTGAAAAAAGAAAACAAGCCCGCCATATTGGTAACTCATGACATTTCAGAGGCGATCAGTATGGCAGACCGGGTGATCATTCTGACAAAGCGCCCTGCATCTGTGGCAAAAATTGTTTCCATTCATCTTGATATAGAAAACCGCACGCCTCTTTCCTCGCGAAATGCGCCGGATTTCAAGTCTTATTTTAATCTGATCTGGAAGGAGCTGAACCAATATGCCTGATCTTTCCTCTGCCCAGACAAAATATCTGTCCCGGCTGAAACGGGAAAAATATTTTGTCAATATTTCCAGACTGGTTCTCTTCGCAGGCTTTCTGGCTCTGTGGGAAGTCTCTGCCCGCATCGGCTGGATCGACTCTTTTATTTTCAGCAGTCCTTCTGCCATAGGGTTAAATTTCCTTGACATGTGCAGAAACCAGTCTCTTTTTACTCATATCGGGATCACTCTTACGGAGACCCTGGTAAGCTTCTTTTTTGTAGTGATCCTTGGAATCGGGACTGCAGTGCTTCTGTGGCTGTTTCCAAAGCTTGCAAAAATTCTGGAGCCCTATCTTGTAGTACTGAACAGTCTGCCGAAATCCGCCCTTGCGCCCCTTCTGATCGTATGGCTTGGCGCAAATGTAAGAACCATCATCGTTGCAGGTATGTCTGTGGCGATTTTCGGGTCTGTGATCAATCTTTATACAGGCTTTCAGGATGCTGACCCTGATAAACGAAAGCTGATCGCCACCCTTGGAGGAACCAAAAAGGATGAGCTGACAAAAATTGTCCTTCCCTCCTCCGTGCCTTTGATCCTGAGTATCATGAAGGTTAATATCGGCCTTTGTCTTGTAGGTGTCATCATCGGTGAATTTATCGGAGCCAGACAGGGGCTTGGCTATCTGATTATTTATTCCAGCCAGACCTTTAAGCTTACTACGGTTCTGATGGCGATTCTTGTACTGTGTATCATTGCAATGGGACTTTACAGCATCCTGAATCTGATCGAGAAACGATATACGAAACAAAGATAGCAAAAAAACTGATCCCGCAAATAAAAAATGCTCCGCGAAAACGCCGCCAGATACATTTGGAATATGACTGCCTGTGGCAGTCTGCATCTGGCGCGCAAAGCGGAGCAAATCTCTTAAGTTTTCTTATATCAATGTGATTTTACCTGGTTCCACAGCTCCCCATAGGTCTGGTCTGCCTCAGTTCCAAGATACTGGAAGGTTTCCAGGTTATCATATTTGGAGAGATCCGGGAAAGCGATCTCGCTGTTTCGGATCGCTTCATCCTCGATCATCTTCCGGGCTTCAATATTCGGTGTTGAATATGTAATATACTCAAAATTCATCAGGGCAATCTCCGGTCTGCAAAGGAAATTAATAAATTTCTCTGCATTCTCCTTGTTCTCGGCGTTTTTGGGGATCACCCAGGAATCGATCCAGATATTGCTTCCTTCTTCCGGGATCACATATTCCAGATCAGGATTTTCCATCTGCGTATAAATAGCCTCTCCGGAATAGATCACTCCGATAGCAGCCTCGTTTCCGATCATCTTATCGCGAACCTGATCGATCACATAAGCCTGCACCAGAGGTTTCTGTTTGATCAGAAGATCTCTTGCCTCAGTCAGCTCATCCAGATCTGTAGAATTCAGAGAATATCCCAGATACTTCAGAGTCACCCCAAAGGCATCTCTCACAGAATCCTGCATAAGGATATTGTCCTTATATTTTTCATCCCACAGAACAGACCAGCTTGTTATAGGTTCATCCACCATGGTTTTGTTGTAAAGAATACCAACGGTTCCCCAGCAGTATGGGACAGAATATTTATTTTCCGGGTCAAACTGTCTGGACTGCTCCATATAATCCTTTCCAATATTCTTCACATTTGGAATATTGTCAAAATTGATTTCTGCAAGAAGATCGTTTTCTATCATTCTCTGGATCATGTAATCACTTGGACAGATCACATCGTAGGCAATGGCGCCGGAGCTGATCTTTGGATAAAGAATCTCGTTTGTCTCGAATTCCTCATACACAACATCAATTCCCGTCTCTTCCTCGAACATGGTAAGAACCTCAGGATCAAGATATTCTCCCCAGTTGTAAACAACCACTTTTTCAGAATTCATCATATTGCTTTCCTGTGCGTAATAAAAGCCGCCGAACACAAAAACTGCGCAGATCACTGCCGGGATCACACGGCGGAACAGTACTTTCTTTACCTTTGACGGCTTTTTCACTCGCTTCTTTCTGGTCTCCTCTTTTTCCTTTGGAGAATAATTGATCAGGATCAGAAGCACAAGGACTGTCACAAACATAATAGTAGACAGCGCATAAATTTCCGGTTTGATCCCTTTTCGCACCTCTGTGTAAATTTTCGTAGAAAGGGTATCGATTCCCGGCCCCTTTGTAAAATGTGTAATTACAAAATCATCCAGAGACATGGTAAATGCCAGCATAAATCCGGAAAGCACCCCAGGTACAATATCCGGAAATACAACCTTAAAAAAAGCATTCAGAGGTGATGCTCCCAGATCCAGAGCCGCCTCATATACATGGCGGTTTGTCTGTTTCAGCTTGGGCGCCACACTGAGGATCACATACGGAATATTAAAGGTAATATGAACGATCAGGATTGTTCCAAAGCCCAAAGTCATACGACAGGCAATAAAAAGCAGCATCAGGGACACGCCCATTACAATTTCCGCATTCATCATGGGAATATTTGTCACTCCCATATAAAGGGTGCGCCATCTGTTTTTCATTCCCTGAATGGCAATGGCCGCCGCAGTTCCTATAACGGTTGCCGCTGCCGCAGAAAGAAAGGCAATGATCAGCGTAGTATAAAACGCACTCATGATCTGTTCATTCTGAAACAGTTCCTTATACCATTTCAGGGTGAATCCGCCCCATTTTGACCTTGTTTTTGACTGATTAAAGGACAGGACCATCAAGGTGACAATAGGAGCATAAAGTATTATAAAAATCAGAGCCAGATACAGCTTCTGCAAAGATTTTTTTATCAAAACACCGTACCTCCTTCTCCTTTGTCATATTTTGCCACAAGAGCCATGCTGGCAATAATAAATACCATCAGAACCAGGGAAAGTCCGCTTCCCACATGCCAGTTGCTGTTCTGCTTAAAGGACTGCTCGATCACGTTTCCGATAAGAAGGATCTTTCCTCCTCCGAGAAGGTCAGAGATCACAAAGGTTGTCAGCGCCGGCACAAACACCATGGTGATTCCGCTGATCACCCCCGGAATACTTAAAGGAAAGGTTACTTTTACAAAGGTCTGCACCGGATTTGCCCCCAGATCTCTTGCTGCATTCAGCACATTGGAATCAATTTTGATCAGTACATTGTAAATGGGCAGCACCATAAAAGGCAGGAAATTATACACCATTCCAAGAACAATGGCATAAGGAGTATTGATGATCTCCAGAGCCGGCAGATGAAAAAAGCTCAGAATACTGTTTATGACACCATTCTTTTCCAGAAGAGTCTGCCAGGCCATTGTCCTTAAAAGAAAATTCATCCACATGGGCAGAATAAAAATCAATACAATAAAGCTTGTCTGGCTGACCTGCTTCTGGCTTAATATCATTGCCAGAGGATAAGCCAGCACCAGGCACACCAGAGTGCTTATCAGGGATAAAAGCACGGAAATCCCCAGAGCCTTCAGATTTTCCGGCGTTGTGATCTGCGCCAGATTGGCAAAGGTAAAGCCTCCCTCATCTGTAGTAAACGCATAATAAACAATCACCAGAAGAGGGATCACAACAAAGGACACAGACCAGAAAAGATACGGTCCTGCCAGAAGACGTTTATTCTTCAATGTTTACCGCCTCCTCATCCTCAGATTCCGGTTTTTTCATAATCTGGATATCAAAAGGATCTACATGAATGCTGACCTCTGTTCCCACAGGAAACATATCGGTGCTGTGAACCAGCCATTCATAATTATTTGCCATGACTTCCATCTCGTAATGAACACCCTTAAAGATCAGATGTGTCACAACTCCGTCCATGCTTCCCTGTCCGGGCTTGAGAAGATCAATATCCTCCGGTCGGATCACCACATCAACCGGCTTATTCTGTCCGAATCCCTCGTCCACACAGGCAAAATTCACACCCAGGATCTTAACCAGACGGTCTTCCACCATGGTGGCAGGAATGATGTTGCTCTCTCCGATGAAATCCGCAACAAAAGCATTTTCCGGTTCATTGTATATTTTTTCCGGCGTTCCGATCTGCTGGATATATCCCTGATTCATAACTACAATGGTATCAGACATGGTAAGAGCCTCTTCCTGATCGTGAGTTACATACAAAAAGGTAATGCCCAGCTCATTTTTCAGGCGGATCAGCTCATACTGCATATCCTGGCGCAGCTTCAGATCAAGGGCTCCCAGAGGCTCGTCCAGAAGAAGAACTTTTGGCTCATTTACGATTGCCCGGGCAATGGCGATCCTCTGCTGCTGTCCGCCGCTTAAAGAATCCGGCATACGGTTTTCAAAGCCGTCCAGATTTACCAGTTTTAATGCGTATTTTATTTTATCGTGAATATACTGCTTACTTTTATTTTTGATCTTCAGTCCAAAAGCAATGTTATCCGCAATCGTCATATGGGTAAAAAGCGCATATTTCTGAAACACCGTGTTCAGCTGTCTTTTATTTGGCGGCAGATCCGTAATATCCTTTCCGTCAAAGATCACACGGCCGGCATCCGGTGTTTCAAAGCCTCCCAGAATACGAAGTGTGGTTGTTTTTCCGCAGCCGCTGGGTCCCAGAAGTGTCAGGAATTCATTTTCTCTTATGTAAAGATTAAAATCATCCAGAACGGTCTGCATCCCATACGCCTTTGAGATATTCATAAAATCAATCAGTTTATTACTCATGACCATTCCTCCCTAAAAAAATCCCCCTGTTTTTATACAGGGCAACTCTACCTGTATATCACAAAAGCAGGGGGATTTCAATAACTTTTATACGATTTTTAAAATTAACAGAAATTCAGCGCTTTTATTCCTTACGGATGCAGCCAGCTGCTGTCAAGCCTGGCAAGAAGTCTTGCATTGTGATAAGCCATTTTAATGGTCAGGCATGTCCTGCCCAGATACTTTTTTCCGTCTGAGGTTTTTACACAGGCAAGAGCCAGATCTGCCTTTCCCGGATTCTGCAGACAGACAGGGATCAGAAGCTGGATCCCGTGATTGTAATACTGGGGCACTGCGGTGCGGTAATCAGCCTCCAGCATATGTCTGGTCTGGCGCAGGGCTCCGTCAAAAAGCTGTACCTTCATCCTGCTTGTCCTGACATTTTCCGGAAGTCTCTGAATATTTTCCTCATCTCCAAAAATATGCTCATACTGAGGGATGATCTCCAAACGGGAATCAAACACAAGATCCGCAGGATTTTTTACATATTCCGCCCTCTCCGGAAGACTGACGATTCCTGATTTTAATAAATAATACTCTGTGTAAAATCCTTCCAGAAACCACTTCTGCCGGTCCGGAACCAGATTTTTCACAAAAAACGCGTACACAGGCTGATAATAATAATTAAAAAGTCCTGTATTAAAAATCGCATAGCTGTCTTCTTCCAGTACCTTTCCCTCTTCATACACCCTCTGGAAGGTATGCTCCAGATAGCCTTTCAGGATTCCTCTGTCCTCATTCTCGCCAAAGCTCCACTTTTCGGGAACCATTCTGGAAAGATTCTGAATGTGCCGGTTATAATTTCCGCAGTAGGTAAAATCAAATAAATTCATAGCACTCTCCCGCCTCCTTATTTTTCTGTGCAAAAAGGCTTTATTATATTGTATTTTGATTTTTTCCGGACAGAACGTTTTTCTATGTTTTTATAGTCATCTGTTCCTGAAAATGTTATAATTCATTAGGAAAGTATCAGATTCAGAGTTGACAAAAAGAGCAGTTCTGCAATA
>ENA-ORTL01000109-ORTL01000109.1-human-gut-metagenome-genome-assembly--contig:-NODE-109-length-122120-cov-12.0582_pt1 | contig 122120 bp, 120 predicted proteins | sample MGYA00241916_ERZ509196 | MGnify/ENA primary metagenome ERZ509196 (study PRJEB26280, sample SAMEA2338844) | human gut metagenome | biome: human gut; feature: human-associated habitat; material: faeces... | reverse complement strand
TGTCAATGAGAAAGAAAAGGTTCGTAGTAAGTTTGCGTCCAATTAAGTATTTAGAAGAGCTTTTAGAAGCTTAAAAAGTAGAAAAAAATAGAATTTGTTGAATATTCTCGTGCGGTAACACCGCAAATCCGGCAGGCAGGGAACCGCCTGTCCGGGCTTGCGGAAACCGCTTATGCGAGTTTACTCGCGTAGTTCTTTATCCAAACCATATACCTCACGCATTGATCTATCATGTTCAGCATCAATGCTTGTGATATTTATTCGATAGCTGTCGTGGGCAATACGGTCAATGATTGCATCTGCCAGAGGACTGTCACCACCGCCGAGCTGCTCATACCATTCCTCGAATGCATACTGGGAACAGAAAATCGTTGAAGATTTCTTACGTCTCCTATGAAGTAGTTCGAAGATGTCCCTTTGTTCTGAATTCGTTGGTTTCAATAGAAGCCACTCATCCAGGATCAGAACAACTGGATTGGCATACTTCGCCATGACTTTTTTGTAGTTACCATCTGTCCGTGCTGTCTCCAGATCAATAAGCAGATCAGGGAGCCGGACATACTTGGTATTGAAATACTGCTTACAAGCCTCCATGCCAAAGGCACAGGCCATGTATGTTTTACCACAGCCTGTAGCGCCGGTGATAAAAAGATTTCGGTGTTCAGATATATATTCGCAAGTTGTAAGTCGGTTAATGAGATCCTTGTTAAGCTTGCGCCCGGAAGTGTAATTGATATCTATGATATTTGCTTCCGGCTGGTCGAATCCAGCATTATGGATTAGCCGTTTCAGACGGTTGTTTTTCCGATTGCTGTATTCAATGTCTACCAGCATACCAAAGCGATCCTCAAATGGTACTTCTCTAAATTTAGGATCAGCCAGCTGGTTGCGGAATGCATCTGCCATAGTGGTAAGGCGCATTTCAATTAATTTATCAATTGTACTCTGATTGGTCATATGTGTTTACCTCCGATAGTAATCGGCACCTCTTGTGATGCCGTGTGCTTTATGTGTGGTCGTGGATTCAGTAGTTTCTGATTCTGGCTTTACAGAACCGGTTACAAGGATGTTTTTAATACTCTTGTAACTGGGCGAAGATGTATAGGACAATGCCTTTTTACAGGCTGTTTCAAGCAATGCATCTGAGTATTTCTCGGCAAGCTTCAGAAGCCCCATACAACTTCGGTAGGTCTGTTGTTCCACATGTTTGGAGGTCAGTATTGCATTGACCACAGTGTACGTATTTATGCCAATCCGCTCAGCCCATTTGCGGAACCGGTCGCCGTTCCATTCCAGATATTTCTGGTGGTCTTCCGGCATATGTTCCGTGACCGTGCTGTACTGCCCAGGGCGTCCTTTCAGACGACGGTGGGAAGCAATGCGGTTATGGTTGTAGAAAATTTCAATAGTGGTATCTGTTATCTTTACATCCACTTTCTTTTTGATGTATTCATAAGGAACTGAGTATAGCATTCCATCCACAGATATGTGATAATTGAACTGGACGGTGGCTGTCTTCCAGTCGCTCAGTTCAAAACGGGTAGAAGGTAATGGTGCCAGCAATGGTTTTTCTTCCTCAAGAAATAAGCTTCGCCGACTACCCTCTTTCTTTTGAAAGAGCCTTTGGTTGAACAGTTCAAGCTTGTCTCTGATTGCACGATTTAATTCGGCAAGGGAGAAGAACTGTTCATCCCGAAGTGCTGCTGTAATCCAGGTAGAGATATTTCCTACCGTCCCTTCAGCATTCGGCTTATCCTTGGGAGCCCTGACGCGCGCCGGAATAATAGCAGTTCCATAATGCTCAGCCAGTTCCTGATAGGTCTCATTGATCTGCTGGTCTTTCCATCCGCCATTATGAACAACTGCAGTTTTGCAGTTATCCGGTACGAGGATTCTGGCGACACCACCAAAATATTCGTACATATGGACATGTGCATTGATCCATGACTTCTGTTTCATATCCAGAAATGCTTCCACGTATGCGTACTGGCTGTAAGTCATTACACCGACAAATATGTATGCTTTGATGATTTCGTCGGTATCAGGATCAATGACTGTTGCTGGTTCACCTGCCCAGTCAACTTCAACCTGCTCACCGGGTTTACGGTTGATATGCATGGTAGCACGATGTTTCTGCTCATCCTGTTGGATGTGGTAGCAGAATTGTGAATACATGAGTGGTTCATCGCCATTGGCACGGCAATCCTCCATGTATTCCGTCCAAAGGAGTTTTTTACTGACTCCATTACGGAGCAACTCCTTACGAATGTAAGCGTAGTCAGGCATCCTCCTATTGGATGTGACTTGATTTACAGAAGGGAAAAACTTTTCTGCAAGTACAGCATCAGTATCGCTTTCATCAAGCGGCCAGGAAATATCTAATTCCTTAGCTCGCCTTAAAACGCGATTGACCGTCTTCTTGGAGACATTGCAGCTGTAGGCAATGTTCTGCTGACTGAGTCCCAGACTACTAAGTCTGAGGATCTCTCGATACTTGGTCATAGTCATGACCTCCTTTGAATGTATTTACACCTCGGTGCATGATTACATTCTAAAGGATTTATGATATAGGTTTCCACCACCGGAATGGTGGTTTCCTTAAAAACGGATTTGCGGTTTCCTATCCCCGGACAGCAGGGATACGGAGACCGGATTATTCAATTTGTAGTTGCTAACCATTCATGCGTTTGTCGTGAACCGACATCTTATGCTGTTGACATAAGAAACCCAGAATGATATGATAAAAAGAAGACAAAATTTCTACATTTCGATGAAAAAAGACATAAAACAATACGACATCTCAGGAAAAGCATCAAATCAGGATAAAATCAACATATTAGGAGGAACGGAAGAAAATATGTATGAAAAGAAATCACATGGGTGGTACAAACATAAGGATTTTATCTTATTGGATCTGATATGCCTGTTTCTGGCATTTTTATTGGCGCATTTTATTCGTGTTCATAGCTACATCAACCTTATAGACAAAGGGATTTATCGCAATGCTTTGTTATTTATTCTATGTGCAGATCTGATCGTGATCATGCTGTTCGAAAGCTATACAGGCGTTCTCAGAAGAGGATATTACCGTGAACTGAACATAATGGTGAAACAGATCATTATGATCGAGTTGGCAGCAGGCCTTTATCTCTTTACAGTAGACGACAGCAGGAACTTTGCAAGAGCAGTTCTGTATCTGACAGGTATCTTCTATGGTATCTTATCTTATGTAGTCAGAATTCTCTGGAAAAAACACCTTGTCCATATGATGGCAGAACGAGGGGAACATTCCCTGTACATCGTCACCTCCTCAGATATTGTGGAATCTGTAGTAGAATCCATCCGTAAACATAATTATAACCGTTACAATATCAATGGAATCATTCTGGTGGATCAGGAAAGAACGGATAAAGAGATCAATGAGATTCCCGTTGTAGCATCCATAAAAGACGCAGCTACTTATATCTGTCAGCACTGGGTGGATGAGGTACTGATCAACGTAGGCGATGGACATGAATATCCGGAAAGCCTTTATGCTGAGCTGATCGAGATGGGAATCGTTGTTCACATCAATCTCTCCAAGATCCATAAAACAAAGGGCCAGAAACAATTCGTAGAAAAGATCGGTGACTATACCGTGATCACCACAAGTATGAACTATGCAACAGACCGCCAGGCCATGGTCAAGAGACTCATGGATATTGCAGGAGGTCTGGTAGGCTGCCTCCTTACAGGAATTATCTTTATTTTTGTAGGACCTGCCATTTACATCAGTTCACCCGGCCCGATCTTCTTTTCTCAGACCAGGATCGGTAAAAACGGAAAACCCTTTAAGATGTACAAATTCCGAAGCATGTACATGGATGCGGAAGCACGAAAAGCGGAACTGATGTCCCAGAACAAGATGAGTGACGGACGCATGTTTAAGATCGACTTCGCCCCCCGTGTCATTGGAAATAAAGTTCTCCCAGACGGCCGAAAGAAAACCGGAATCGGAGAATTTATCCGAAAAACTTCGTTGGATGAGTTTCCGCAGTTTTGGAATGTGCTGAACGGCTCCATGAGCCTTGTGGGAACCCGTCCCATCCTCCCCGACGAACTGGAACAGTATGAGCTGCACCACCGTGCCAGAATCGCCATCAAGCCTGGAATCACCGGAATGTGGCAGGTCAGCGGCCGAAGCGACATCACAGACTTTGAAGAGATCGTCCGCCTGGATACAGAATATATTTCCGAGTGGAATATCGGATTGGATATTAAGATTCTGTTTAAGACGGTTTTGGCGGTTTTGAAGAGGGATGGAAGTTGTTAGGAAGAAATGTTTGGGTTGACGGATGAAATTTGGTGAGTATAATGAAGAAGAATTATGCTGTAAGAATATGAGATCCATATATGGAGGTGTCACGGCATGAAAATAAAAAGAATAAAATTCCAGAATTATACAGTCTTTGAGGATCAGCAGATGGAATTTTCTCCGGGAATCAATGTGATCATCGGAGAGAACGGAACAGGAAAGACACACCTGATGAAAGCACTGTATTCAGCATGCCAGAGTGCCGATAAAAAGACTTCTTTTTCTCACAAGCTAGTTATGACAATGCTTCCGGATGATTATAAGATTTCCCGTCTGATAACCAGAAAAACGGGTAACAGAACAGCGGTCATACGTATAGCGGCAAAAGAATCAGAGACAGACCGGGATCGGATTTTATCCGCTTCTTTCCACGGTAAGACAAAAAAATGGGACGCAGAAGTAACAGGAGAGGATGGATGGGAAAACTCCTTTGCCGGCATGAGCAGTATTTTTATACCGGCAAAAGAAATATTATCTCATAGCTATAATCTGAATGCGGCAACAGAAAAAAATAATGTCAGATTTGATGACACATATTTGGACATCATTAATGCGGCAAAAATTAATATTTCCGCCGGAAGAAACAGTGCCTCAAAAGAAGCAATGCTGAAGATCATAGAGAAGATGACACAGGGTACGGTTGTGTATGATGAAAAAAAGGATGAGTTTTATCTGAAAAGCGGTAATTCGAAACAGGAATTCAATCTTGTTGCCGAAGGAATCAGAAAAATGGCACTTTTGTGGCAGCTGGTTAAAAACGGCACTTTGGAAAAAGGCTCTGTTCTTTTTTGGGATGAGCCGGAAGCGAATGTAAATCCGTTGTATATTAGTATTATCGTAGATCTGCTTTTGGAATTGCAGCGAAAAGATGTACAGATTTTTATCTCTACCCATGACTATATGCTGGCTAGTTATTTCGAAGTAAAAAAGACAGCAGAAGATCATTTGCTGTATCATTCGTTGTCTCATAGCGGAAAGAAAGCAGTTCTGGAGTACGAAAAATCGGAAAGATTTTCGGAATTGAAAAATAATAAGATCATTGAGGCTTTTAACAAACTCTTGGATGAGATTTACAATATGGAAGTGTGATATACGGATGCCGGAAATATATATAGAAGAAAACGGATATTATTCTATAGATTGTACAGCTGCGGTATGGTCAACCAATTGTATTCATGATTATTATCAGAATGCAGGTCATAAATACGGCGAAATCGGATTTTTGAAAGATACAGATTTTGTGATTGAAAGTGATAAGGCAATCTATCTTGTGGAATATAAAAACGCAAATGTTCCGGGAGCCGCAAAGCCGGATGCTTTTCGGCCGGAAAAAGATATTATCTTGAATAAAGTGGCCGAGAAGTATTTTGATACACTTCATTGTCTGTACTTACTGGGGAAAAATAAACCTAAAAAATATATTTATGTGCTGGAGTATCCCAATGGTAATTCGACTTCCAGGTTGATGATACGTAATCTTTTACAGAAAAAGTTGCCATTTAGATTACAGACACAGTTATCGGCAGGAAAAGTGCGACTGATCGATGAAGTAAAGGTTGTGGATATAGAAGAGTGGAATGTTGACCCGGAGTTGGGACGGTATCCGATACGGCGGCTTGAGAGAAAAGTTAGGAAACAGTAAAATATGTTGTTGTACCTGACAATGTCTACCTCAAACTTTCAGTGGCGGCATGATGGTCTACGGTGGCGTATAAAACTCATGCAAAATATCCCTATTACGAGCCTAATTTATTGCAGAGCAAGGTAGTGACATGATACCTTCATTTTTCCGAAGAATTAGAGTTGGAGGTTGAAAGTGTTGAAAAGCCCAAAATCTATTTTTCTGGAAAAGTTTATTGCAGAGAAAATACGGACATGATAACTGTATTTTTCCGGGGAATTAGAGGTAGTGAGGGGGAGATGATTGTTCATGTTGCAACAAGAGAAAGGTATGAACTTGTACAGTTTTAACAAAGTAAGTTGGCTTACGGGTTATGACAATAAGGGTCAGCACTTTGAAAAATGGAGAAGTGCGACAGAGAGTTATAACAATAAGACACAGCACTTTGTTGGTGAGTTGGTATGAAGGTGTCTACCATAAAGTTTCAGTTGAGGAAAAATAGGTGAGTAGACCATGACAGGTCTACATAAAAGATTTAGTGGTGGTCGGAAAAGTAGATGGTCACTGTGAGAAAAATGATAACTACAGTGTGATAAACACACTGTTTGATATAGATAAGACCCGCCGGTGTACTGCATCGGCGGTTAGATATAAAAACTTGTGAGAGGAATATAGCGGAATGTCAAATAAGAAGAATCTACTGATTTATGCTCATTACTATATTCCAGATACTGCGTCAACGGGGCAGATCCTCCGTGAACTGGCGGAGGGTATGCTGGATAAGTTCAATATCACGGTCATCTGTGTGGTGCCGAGTTACTTGGGAACTATTGAAGATAAATACAAGACGCAGAAATATTACGAAGAAGAAATCAACGGCGTAAAAGTGCTGAGAATCCGTGTGCCGGAGTTCAGCAAGACCAATAAGAAGAGCCGTGTGAAGAACATTGTTTCCTATTTCTTTGGGGCAATGGGGGCAACCTTCAAGGTTGGAAAGATGGATTATGTGTTCGCCATCTCTCAGCCGCCGATCCTCGGCGGCCTGCTGGGCGTCTGGGGCAAGTGGATGAAGCACGCCAAGTACATCTACAACATTCAGGATTTTAACCCGGAGCAGGTGCTGGCGGTTGGCTATACAAAGAGTAAATTCATCACCGATGCCATGATGTGGTTTGACAAGTTCAGCTGCAAAAGAAGTGACCTTGTGATCACAGTCGGTCGTGATCTGGTGGAGACAGTAGAGAACCGCTTTAAGGGTAAAAAGATTCCCAAGACCGTCATGATCAACAATTGGATTGATGAGAATGAAATCTATCCGCTGGATGAGAGTAATGAAAGAGTGATTGCTTTCAAAAAGAAGTACGGGCTGGATGGCAAGTTTGTCATCATGTACTCCGGCAACATTGGTCTTTACTATGACCTTGAGAATTTGATTAAAGTTGTGGAGAAAATCAAGCCAGGTACTAAGACTGCCGATGGCCGAGAGGTCGTATTTGCATTTGTTGGTGCAGGTTCTGTGCTGGACAAGCTGGTACTGTATGTAAAAGAGCATCACATGGATAATGTGACCTTCATCCCGTATCAGGATAAGGCTGACCTGATTTATAGCCTAAATGCCGGGGATGTTCACTGGTGTGTGAACGCAAAAGGCATCAAAGGCGTGAGCTGCCCATCGAAGGCATACGGAATAATGGCCGCTTCGAAGCCCATTTTAGGGGTCCTGGAGTCAGGCTCTGAGGTTCGCTGCTTGATTGAAGATACACATGGCGGTCTTTGCTGTGAGCCGGGTGAGTATAACAAGGTTGAGGAAAACATTCGATGGTTCATTGAAAATGCTGGAAATAGTGAGTTGAAGGCAATGGGCTCCAGAGGCCGCGAGAATCTGGAGAAAAATCTGACCAGAAATGTGTCGGTGAGAAAGTACGCAGAAGAGATTCTGAAGCTGTAAAGGAGTCGAGAGGTATGAACAGTAACTGGTTTAAGCTGGTTATGAAGATGACAAAAGTTGAATATGGAAGGAACCTCTTGCTGAAGGGTGTACCGATCGTCTTCAACAAGGGCGGTGCCAAGTTGAAGATTGGGGAGAACGTCACGATCAAGAGCAGTTTCCTCAGTAATCTGGTTGGTCTTTACAGCCGGACGATTATCGTAACCCGTGCTCCGGGAGCTGAGATTGAGATTGGCGATAATGTTGGAATAAGTGGAGTAACGATCTACGCCCGGAAAAAGATCACGATTGGCGATAACACCTGCATCGGTGGAAACTGTAAGATTCTGGACAACGATTTCCATCCCATTGAGGCAGAGGCGAGAAACAAACTCCTGCGAGATGAAAACGGTGGTGACAGTGATCTGGTGCCAAGCCGAGAGATTAAGATCGGTAAGAACTGCTTCATCGGGTGCAATTCGATAATACTGAAGGGCACGGTGCTAGGTGATGGCTGCGTTGTCGGTGCCGGTGCTGTGGTTGCTGGGAAGTTTGAGGATAACTGTGTGATTGCTGGAAACCCGGCGAAGGTTATTAAGAGATTGGAGGGCAATAAGTGATGAAGTATTTTGCCCTTCTTAAAGATAAGATTGAACAGACTCTGAAAAAGACTAAAAACACCCTGATTTTAACGGGGGGGGGTACAATGTGCCTTCTCTTCATGGCAATAACGCAGCTGAATGTGGTTAAGAGCTTGCCGTACATTGGTCGAATGCAATGGCACTGTTGACCTGTCTGCCAATAGCGATAGGAATTATGGCATTTGGAAAATCATTTGGTGGATTATTTGAAAATAAGATGTTGGCTATGACTGGAACGATTTCGTGTGAAATTTATCTGGTTCATGCTTTTACGTTAGGGATGATAAAACAATCAATAATAAGCGCTTTTATATTTGCAGTAGTCACATATGTACTCGCTTATATCTTACATATAGGGATGAGGAAAGAGAAAAATGACAGATTTAACAGTAGTTATATTAACAAAAAATGAAGAGAGGAATCTTCGGAAGTGTGTGGAATCTTTTCGTGGAGTTGCTAAGAGGTTTGTTATTGTAGATAGCTTTAGCACAGATGGAACAGAAGCACTGTGTAAAGAATTGAATGCGGAACTTCAGAAGATTGGTTCTGCGCTGGATTTCTACCAGCACAAGTGGGTTTCCTATGCGGATCAGCTGAATTGGGGACTCCAAAACACTGGCATTGATACAGAATGGTCGATGCGTATGGATGCTGATGAAGAAATCATGGAGGACTTGGCAGCGGAAATTGATGAACGACTTCCGAAGGTCAAGGCTCCAGTGAACGGCATTATCCTTCGACGTAGAGTTTATTTTATGGGGCGATGGATCAAGCATGGTGGCCGTTATCCGGAACTGTTGCTGCGCATCTTCCGGACGGGTAAAGCATCCTGTGAAATGAAAATCATGGACGAGCACATGATTTTGTCCGAAGGAACAACTATTGAATTCAAGCACGATTTGATTGACAATAATCAGAAAGATTTGGAATGGTGGACAGCAAAACACAACTGGTATAGCAACCGGGAAGTGTTGGATCACCAGATGACACTTGAAAATGCGATGGATGAAAGCCTGGAACAAGACGGCACATCGTCTGGACAGGCCAAGATGAAACGTGTAGTAAAGAACAGCGGCTATTATAGACTGCCAAAGTTCTTCCGTGCACATCTGTATTTCATCTATCGCTATTACATTAAGCTGGGCTTCTTAGATGGACCGGAAGGAAAGATATTCCATTTTCTGCAGGCATATTGGTATCGTTTCTTGGTGGATGCCAAGATTTATGAATGCGAGAAAAAGGGTACTAAGATGAAGCCACAGGGAGATTTGAAAGCATAAGAGGAGAAGAGCGATGACGGATGGGCGTAGAGATATTTTGATTATTATGGGACGATATCTTCCGGGATATAAGGACGGAGGACCAGTACGTTCCATTAAGAATCTGACAGATTTTTTGGGAAAAGAATACAACTTTAAAATTCTGACTTGTGATAGAGATCATGGAGATACTGAAGCCTATCCGAACATCAAAGTTAATGGCTGGAATCGTGTAGGTAATGCGGATGTATATTATGTTCCGCCGAAGGGATTTAGCCAGAAGCTAATAGTGGAACTTGTTAGGCAGGTAGACTTGGTGTATGTTTGCGGTTGTTTTAATGATTATGCAATTAACACATTGATTGCAAATCGTCTTGGTAAAATTAAAGTTCCGGTTATTGTTGCTGCGATGGGATTGTTTTCGCCCAAGGAATTTCAATTAAAATACAAAAAGAAGAAAACATTTACAACAATATTTAATATGCTAGGAATGTTCAAAAATATATATTGGTCAGCAACATCTGGAATGGAAATCGCGGAAATAAAACACCAAATAAAGGCAACTGATAAGCAATTTTTTATTGCAGAGGATTTACCTCGAAAAGTTAGTGGAACTAGCATTGAAAAAGAGAAAAAAGCTGGAAATTTAAAGATTGTTTGGATTTCAAGAATTGCACCAAAGAAGAACTTAAAATATGCAATTGAAATTCTGAAAAAAACAAAATCAAATGTAGAATTTACTATATATGGTCCAGCACATACCGAAGAATATTGGGAGGAGTGTAAACAGGAACTTGGTAAACTTCCCGATAATGTGAAATGGGACTGGAAGGGAAACCTTAATTCAGAGAATGTGGTGGAGACACTAAAACAATATCATGTTTTTCTCTTCCCAACCCTAGGCGAAAATTTTGGACACGTAATTCAGGAGGCACTTTCAGCGGGGTGTCCATGTATTATAAGCAATCAAACACCGTGGCAGGATTTCGAATCGAAAGGTGTAGGATATGTTTTTTCGTTAGAAAATAAAAGCGCCTTTGTGAATGCAGTCGAGAAATATGCTGTTATGGAGCAGAGTGAATTTCAAAAGGTGACAGAAAAGGTACATCAGTATGCGATAGAGGTAAGCAATAATAAAGCAAAAAATACAGGATATCGAGATATTTTTGATATGAACTGGAAATGAAGAAAGGAAAAGCTATGAAGGATGTACTGATTACAATTATATCGGTTTCATATAATTGTAAAAAAGACGTAGAAAAAACTATTGAATCATTGAAGACACAGACATATAAAAACTTTGAGTATCTTGTAATAGACGGAAAAAGCAAAGATGGAACAGTGGAGGAAATAGAAAAACACAGGAAATGTTTTAAATATATGACAATATTCTCTGAACCTGATAAAGGTATTTATGATGCGATGAATAAAGGGGTGTCAAAAGCTTCTGGAAAATATATTTTTTTCTTGAATTTTGGTGATTGCTTCTGTAATGAAAATGTTTTAAATGATATGGTTCAGAAGATGAAATCAAATGCAGATATTTATTATGGAGATATTGAAAAAAATGGAATAATCACAGTCCAAAAGAATAAGGCAACAATTTTCAATTGTGTATATAGAGAATATATGATTTGCCACCAGTCAATTTTTGCAAAGCGAGAAGTGCTGTGTTGGTATCCATTTGATATACAATATCGGTTATGTGCGGATAGGGACTGGCTGACTAAAATTTTGAAAAATAATTATACAGTTGAGTATGTCAATAAAGCTATTTGTAAATATGATATAACAGGACAAAGTTCGGATCCACAGAAGTTCATGGAAGAGTCAAAGAAAGTATCTATTAAATATGGTGGAGAAAAAGCAAAAATATTTATAAAGGTAAAACGTTACTTTGGAAAAGTAAAAAAAATGCTTTTAGGATGGTTTTAACAGTTATCAGATGAATACAAAAATATCAAATCAAATAAAAATTGCAAGCCTAATAGCCATTGCATGCACAATGCTAGGAAAAGTATTAGGCCTGCTTCGTGAGATGAAAATAGCAGAAGCATTGGGAGCTTCAGCTAGTTCGGATGCTTATAATGTGGCTTATTTGCTAGTTATAACAATATTTGGACTTTTTAGTTCCGCATATAGTAATTCATTGATGCCAATTGCGGCAGAACAATATACGCAAGATAAAAAGAGAATGAATAAAACAGTCAATGAGATTGTTACGATAAGTGTAATACTTATGCTGATAGTTATTGGACTTGTATATTTATTCCCTCGATTCTTTGTAAAGTTAATGGCTGCAGGGATGGATGATGATACCATTATTTTGGCAGGTGAATTGATTAAGATTAGTGCATGGGCATTAATATTTTTAGTACTGATTTCGGCCTATGAGATTGTGATGCGGTTATACGATAGAAATATTTACCCAACAATAATGGATTTGTTGTTTCCTGTGCCTGTATTGATTGCATTGTTTTGTGGTGTGACATCACCATATATTTTAATTGCGTGTGTTGTGTTAGGATATGCAATTAAGTCAGTGGCATTAGTAGGAGGATTAAAAATCGTTGGTTTTGTTCCGAAACTTGATTTTTATTGGAATAACCCTAAAATTAAAAGTTTCTTTTTGCTTATGCCACCAATGCTTTTAAGCTCAGGACTATTGCAAATTAATACTCTTGTAGATAATCAAGTAGCCTCTGGTTTTGGGACTGGAAGTGTCACGGCATTGTCATTGGCATCAAAAGTAAATGGCCTTGCATACACCGTTTTTTCTACATCGTTGATGCAAATTATTTATTCAACTATGACAAAAGCATACATGCGAGGTGATAAAAAAGAGTTTAAAGACATTGTTGAAAAGCAAACTAAAATGATTTTAATGTTTATTGTGCCGTGTTTTATCATTTTGTTTAATTTTAGTACAGAGATCATTTCAATTTTGTTTGTAAGGGGAAACTATACACAAGATAATGCTGTAATAGCTGGGGAAATTTTAAAAGGATATGCTCTTGGTTTGCCGGTATATGTCCTTCGCGATATATGTATGTATGTTTATTACGCCGCAAAAAATAGCAAGTTCCCTAGCTTTGTAACAGGTACATCTGTATTTATCAATGTTGGATTGAATTTATTGATGTCCTATATAATGGGAATAAAAGGTGTAGCTTATGCAACATCGTTGGCGGCAATATTTTCATTAGCAATATTAGCCTTATTTATGAAACAAAAGGTTGCAGAAGTCAGATTGATGTCAATGAGAAATTTTGGCATTATTTTGATATCCGCATTAATCACATGGAAAGTTGCCAGTGCATTAAAAAAAGTTTTTGCTACATATAATGTTTGGCTTAATATGATAGCGTTTGTATGTATATTTGCAGTGTTTTGGACAATTGCTCTTGTTGTTGAATTGGCGATAAAAATGTGGAAAGGGTACTTAAAAGTGTAATTAGATAGATAATCGGTAGGAAAGGAATAGAAAGATGCGAATTGCAGTTATACATCCGCTAAAACATCATGTCTATTATAGTATGGCAGGTGTCATGGAGAGTGGAGCAGAAGTTATAGGCTTGTTTGGTTATTACGATAAGAATGATTTTTTAGATAAAATTGTAAGAAAAACTAAATGGAAGAAACAAATTGATGGTTATAAATATGAAAGAATATCAACGTGTGTAAAAACCAATTTTTTTGTTAAAGTATTGTTTCTGCTGGCAAAAGCTAAACCGAAGCAGTTTCAAAAATTGTATGATTGGGCTTTTGAAACGTGGGCAATTCATAATCTAAAGGGGATAGATTGTATTCATGTTCTACAGGATTATTGCAATATTGTGATAAGATATGCAAAAAAGCATCATATTAAAATTGTTTATGAACAAATTTTAGCATATGATGTAAATCAATTTATAGCTGAGCCGAGTGATATAGAACATGACAAAAAACTTTCAAATCAAAAAGAAAATTTAATTGCTGCAGATAAGGTTTTGATGGCATCACACTTTGTGAAGAAATCAATACTAAATCGAATTAACAGTAAGGAGCTAGAACGAAAAATTCAAATTATTCCATATGGTGCAAGCATTGCAGATTTTAATTACCACACAAGAACATATCAAAAAGGAAAAAAGCTTTCTTTATTAATCGTTGCAAATATATCAAAAAGAAAAGGAATCGACTATTTGATTAAAGCAATGGAAGGCTTACAAGGAAAAGCGGTGCAGTTAAATATGATAGGAGCACCTGACACTGGTGGTGAAATATTATTAGATAAAATAAAACAAGCAAGCAATATAAATTATTATGGGAAAATCCCACATGCGGAAATACACAAATTCTTCGATCAGAGCGATGTGTTTGTTCTTCCGTCATTGGCTGAAGGGTCATCGCTAAGTGTGTATGAGGCAATAGCAGCCGGAATGCCTTGTATCGTAACTGAAAACGTTGGTAGTGTTATTGAAGATAAGAAAGATGGACTGATTATTGAAGCAAAAAGTTCGAAGGCAATTATAGATGCTATTTTATATTTCTTAAATAATCCGGACGAAGTAGAGAGAATGAGTGTGAATACACAGAAAACCATTAAAGAATTTTCATGGAATGAATTTGAAAAGAAAATAGGTGATTTCTATAGAAAAATTGAATACGAGTGGACTGGAGGGGGAAATAATGTATCGTGAAAAAGAAAAGAAACTTCTTAATTTTTTGATCACGTTTATGTTGATTTGTACGTCAGGAGTTGTTCAATTTACATTTATATGGAATTCACAGAGCACTATTTTCTTGTTCCTATTTTCGATTTGCTTGTTTGTGTTTGGAAGGAACTGGAAAATACCAAGAAAAAAGATGATAAAAATGATTCTTTTGTCTTGCATTATTATGATAAATTTAATGGTTTATAGTGGAAATGTTGATGGGCATATATCACTGTTTCTTGTAGTGGTTTCAGGATGTATATTGTCACAATTTATTGAGTGGAAATTGTTTGCGCAATATTACGTCGATATTATGGCGGTGATTTGCATAATAAGCTTGGGGTGTTTTGCGTTTTTCGTAACGAATCCGATGAAGGTGATAAACACCATACCACTTGTAAAGTATTGGAGTGTGGAAAGTCGTTATGCACTCATTTATAATTTCCCAGGAAATCAGTACCTGATGAGAAATTTTGGACCATATCATGAGGGGGGGATGTTTGCGATTTTTGTCTCATTAGCTATGTTATTGTTATTTGAACAAGATGAAATGAGCAAGAAACGAAAAATGTATGTAATCATATATGCTGCAACGGTTGTAACAACTTTTTCAACAACAGGAATTTTATTGTTGCTTATTATTTTAATTGGAAAAATTGGAACAAAAGTATTTACATTTAAGGTAGATATGAAAGCAATTCTGATTGCAGTAATAGGTATTGGTTTCATAGTATGGGAAGAAAATACATATGGAATAATTACCAATAAATTTGCATCTGGAAATGATTCGTTTGTAGCAAGAAACATGGAGTGGAAGATTCTTTTTGACCAGATATGGAATAGACCATTTCTTGGGGTTGGTTATCAGAATAATCAGCTTATAAAGCAGTATGGATTGGCAGATGGAACAAATGGAATTGTTTCTGTATTTTTACAGTTTGGCCTAGTAGGTGGATTAGGAATTTTAGGGTGCTATCTAGATGGACTGGCGAGTTTTTCCAATGAATGGAAAAATAAAATTCTATATTTTGCACTTGCATTCTTAAGCTTTGCGTCAGAACCGACAATTTTTCAACCGCTATTTTTATGCCTCTTATTTGGAAAAGCGACACGGCAGGAATAAACGCTTAAACTGATATTAAATAGGGAGAAATTGATGAACATAAAGTGGATGGTACATACATTAAAGTATAAATTACAAGAGAATAATAGCAAAATTAGTTGGAGAAGTAATATTGTTAATACTTCTTTGGAAGGCCATAATACCATACAGAAGGAAGCCAATTTGATAGGCTGCATTTTAGGATATGGAACGTATATAGAAAGAGGCACACAGTTAATCAATGTAAAGCTTGGAAGATATTCGTCCATAGCGCCTGGTGTAAAAAATATCGGTGGAAATCATCCCACAAAAGAACATGTAAGCACTTATCCAGGCTTTTATTCAGCAAGTACAACTGATGCAGTTTCATTTGTCAAAACGCAAAAATTTGAAGAGTTTAAATATATAGATGAAGATAAGAAATTTTTAAGCTCTATCGGAAATGATGTTTGGATAGGAACGGACGCAGTGATAATGCAAGGGGTTACAGTCGGTGACGGTGCAGTTGTTGCTGCGGGTGCACTAGTAACAAAAGACGTTCCACCATACGCAATTGTTGGTGGTGTTCCAGCAAAGATTATCCGCTATAGGTTTTCAGAGAGCGATATTCAGTTCTTGATGGAATTGAAATGGTGGGAAAAAGATATAGAGTGGATAAAAAAATATGCAGATTATTTTGCGGATATAGAGCAAATGAAGATTGCAATAGAAAGAGAAAATTAGTAAATGAAAATAGTGCTTCTGGGAGATTCAATTACGCAAGGAATTGGTAAATTGAAGATTAATTATACTGAAAAACTGTATGGACAGTTAAAAAAGATTATGAGGACGAGATAATTGATATTCATAATCTTGCATTGACCGGAACAACGGTTAAATATGCTATGGGACTATTAGAAAAGATACAGGAAATAAGTCCCGATATAGTGATAATAATGTATGGAACTGTAGATCTTCAAGTACGTCATAATATGGAAACAAATAAGTTTGGAATATTGAGTCTTACACCAGGAAGGTATAAGAATATAAAAGGGATGCTTAATCCGCGACCTTTTATGTCAAAGCGAAGAGGAAAAAGATTTTTAGACTGTATTGATAAAGACATTGGGGTCAGACCCCATTAGGGCGAGATAAAAAGAAGAAAAATCTAATGAAAGTTTGCTAAAAATTATATAAAGAAGAAAAATTAACTGGCGTTGAGAAAGCGCCAGTAAAAAAACACCGTGCACTTTAATGAACTAATTCATAAAAGTATCAGTATTGCCATTGAGAAAAAGAAGTAAATATTAAGGACAGAAAGAAGAATTACCGATTGAGAAACGAGGATAAATTGGTTATAATGAAAATAGAGGACATTAGGCCGTATTAAAGATTTACTATGGTGAAAAGCCAATTGGTATAAAGGTGAATATTTTATGGAATCAGGCATGTTCAGTAAAGATAAAGAGGTAAAATTTTGAATTATTTATGCTTGGGATGGTTGTATGGAGAGAAGGAAAGTATATAATTCGACATGTGTCCAAAACAGGTGTAAATTCTCCGTGCCCATGCGGCAGTGGTAAAAAATTCAAAAAATGTTGTAAAGGTAAAGAGAGATATGCAAAAAATAATAATAAAATATTTGGGTCCAGTACGAGAACTGGAAATGGAAATAAAAGATTTTAATTTACTTATAGGTGAGCAGGCTACAGGAAAAAGCACTGTGGCAAAAGCGATCTACTTTTTTAGAATTATAAAATCTACTTTAACAGATTATTTATGTCAGCTGTATGATACTGCATTGTACAATGGAAATGATGTTAGCGATGGATTTAATAAAGTGTTGAAGAAGGAATTAAAATCGGTTTTTATTTCTCTGTTTGGATATAGCTGGGATTTAGATAAGCGGTTATATTTAAGATATGAATATACAACCGGAATATGGATTGATGTAAAATTAAATGATAAAGGAAAAAAACAGTATATAAGTGTTCGCTATTCACCAAAACTGGCACAGACTCTCAAAACTTTAGAAGAAGAGGCATTGGATCTTTTTGAACAAAAAATGGAAACTGCAACGATCAGTCTGGCGTATGCGAGCAGGGAACGTCTTCGCAATTATGACAACTTCAAGAATAGGGTAAATGAGATATTTGATGATTATAAAGAAACCTATTATATCCCGGCAGGACGCAGCATGTTGACTTTGCTGGTTAACAATAGATCTTTATTAGAAAATGATAATCTGGATTTAATAACGAGACAGTTTATGCAGGTTATTGATAATATCCATAGAGTTTTCGAGGATGGAATTAAAAATGTTCATAAACGTTATCCGGATGGGGAACGGAAATTTGATGTAACAAAAACTGCGGAAATGTTAATTTCAGATCTAAAAGGTGACTATCGTTATAATGCAGGAAAAGAATACATTGTTATTGAAGAAGATGCTCATAGTGAAAAAATACCGATTAATTTTGCATCATCAGGTCAACAGGAAGTGTTATGGCTGCTTAACCAGCTGTATATTTTGATGCTGAAAAAAGAGAAAGCATTTGTGATCATAGAAGAACCGGAAGCGCATTTGTATCCTGGCTTGCAAAGTAAGGTGGTAGAATTTATTTCATATTTTGCAAATGTTAACGATAGTGCTATTTTTATTACGACACATAGTCCATATATTTTAACATCGGTGAATACTTTATACTGTGCTGGAAAGGTGATTAAGAAAAATCCTAAATATTCAAAAAAAGTACATGATATAATTGGCAGCAGTTGTGAGATTATTCCACAAAATGTTACAGCATTGAAAATTAATAAAGACAAAAGCTATTTAAATTTGATTAATGAGGAAATTCAGGAATTAAATACGGAAATGATCGATGAGATCTCGGATAGTGTAAATGAGAAATATATGGAATTATACTATTTGTTAATATCAGAAAGTGATATGCCATAAGGAGAGTCAGATGCCAAAAAGAAAAAAGGGAAAAAATAAATCTGAAGAAGATAAGAAAAAAGAAACGAATACTTTAGCAGTAGGAAAATATACAGAAAAATTTGAAAAACATGCATTTATTGTTTCGCCTGGAAGACAAAAAATTCCGAAGGGTATAGAAACAAAGGAAAGGGCACTTTGGCAATATCTTATCCAGAATGGAAATAATAAAAGAAAGATATTGGAACTCATTCATTATGTTAAAGTGACAAAATCGGATAGGTACAGTAATAATAATGGGCAAATAATTTGTTCGCCGAAAGCACCTGTGCAATTACCTTTTCTGAATTAAAAATAAAAGTTATTAAAAAGAGGAGAAACACAAATGAATAACCTTACATCACTATTTTTATCACAGTCATATCAGGATACCTGGGAGGATTATAACAGATCTCTCTCATCTGAAAATTTTCCGAAATGGGATTATATAATTTTAACTGCCTCGAATGAAAATCAGGCCGTGGGATATCGCAGTCAGATTGAGTCCAGAAGAGATGTTTTGCCTCCGGAAACGCATTTTGCTGTAATCCCGGATGAGGGAAATGTTCGTGTTGGATCAGGCGGGGCGACCCTTTCCGTTTTGCGTTATATTTATAAGAGAGAGGAAGAACTAAAGGGAGTTGGATCATTTAAAGGCCTTCGTATTCTTGTGATCCATTCCGGTGGTGATAGTAAAAGGGTGCCATCGTATTCTGCTTTAGGTAAACTTTTCAGCCCGGTTCCCCACAAACTTCCAAATGGCAAATCATCTACATTGTTTGATGAGTTTCTGATTGCCATGTCTTCTGTACCATCCAGGATCCGTGAGGGAATGTTGCTTCTTTCGGGGGATGTTTTACTGTTATTCAATCCACTTCAGATCGATTTTCCGGGAAGAGGAGCGGCTGCGATTTCTTTTAAAGAGAATGTTGAGACAGGAAAGAATCATGGAGTTTTCCTGAATAGTGAGGATGGAAATGTCAAGAAGTTTCTCCATAAACAGACAGTGGAAACACTTCGACAAATGGGTGCGGTTAACGAGAATGACTGCGTAGATATTGATACAGGTGCGGTGATCTTTTCAACGGATATGCTGTCTTCCTTGTATTCTTTGATTTCTACAACAGAAGATTATCACAAATATGTAAATGATACCGTGCGTTTGTCCTTGTATGGGGACTTTCTTTACCCGCTTGCGGAGGATTCCACCCTTGAAAAGTTTTATGATGAAAAACCGGAAGGGGAATTTTGCGCGGAACTTCATGCGGCCAGAGCGGAAGTTTGGAAAGTGCTCAGACCATATAGGATGAAACTTTTGCGCCTTGCCCCTGCTAAATTTATTCATTTTGGTACAACAAGGGAGATCCTGGCTTTGATGAGTGGCGGAGTGGATGCCTACAAAGCGCTTGGCTGGAGCAAAAAAGTGAACAGCAGTATCAGTGGAAATACCGCTGGTTATAATAGTGTTTTGTCCGAAAGAGCTGAGATCGGGGATGATTGTTATCTGGAGTTTTCTTTTGTACATAGCAAAGCATCTGTAGGTAAAAATGTGGTTCTTTCTTATATTGATATTCATGATGAGCAGATTCCGGATGATGTGGTTCTTCATGGCCTGAAGCAGAAGGATGGAAAATTTGTCTGCCGTATTTACGGAGTGGAAGATAATCCGAAAGAGAACAGATTATTCGGGATGAATCTGGAAGAAGCATTGGAACAAGTAGGTATCCAGCCGAGCGAGGTATGGGATCAGGAGGAACATCTTCTGTGGTTTGCAAAGATTTACCCGGAATGTGGGAATATCAGAGATGCTGTAGATGCTGCACTTAATTTATATGATCTTTTGCATGGAAAAGGTGATCTGGAAGCCTGGAAAAAGATGCAGAAGAAATCGCTTTGTTCCGGATTTAATGATGCAGACTCGTCTGCAATTATTGCGTGGAATAAGAGAATGCAGGAACTGGTAAGAATGGATGAGATCGCCAAAGATATTCGTTACGGAAAGCCTGTAAAAGAAACAGCAGCGTTAGAGCCTTTAACACAATTACAGGAGAACTGGTTGGAAAGAAGATTAAAGAGAGCGGATTTCTCAGAAACAGTCCGGTTAAATTATTATATTGGTACTGCATTGGGAAGCAGACATGGTGACAGATATGTTGCGGAGAGTTTTAAAACGATTTCCGGACAGATTCTGGAAGCAACACTTCAGAACTTACAGTATAATGACAGCTGTAAGATCGTAACAGAGAAACATACGGTTAATCTTCCTCTTCGTGTGAATTGGGGTGGTGGATGGAGCGATACGCCGCCAATTTGCTGTGAGATGGGCGGTACAGTGCTTAATGCGGCCATCAGCCTGAACGGGGAATTGCCTGTAGAGGTTACGCTGATAAAGATTCCGGAAAAGAAGATCGTATTTGACAGCCGTGACATGGATGTGCATGGCGAATTTGATTCTATTGAGGAACTCCAGAAAACAGGTGATCCATATGATCCTTTTGCGCTGCAGAAAGCTTGTCTTCTTGCATGTGGGATTATTCCGTCAGAGGGTGGCAGCCTGGATGAGATCCTTACTCGTCTGGGTGGTGGATTTGAAATGCATTCAGAAGTAATGAATGTGCCAAAAGGAAGTGGTCTTGGTACTTCTTCCATTCTTTCAGCAGCATGCGTAAAAGCTGTATTTGAGTTTATGGGAATTTCTTATACAGAGGAGGAACTTTACGCGCATGTGCTGGTTATGGAACAGATCATGTCTACCGGTGGCGGATGGCAGGATCAGGTTGGTGGAGTAACAAACGGAATTAAATATATCACCAGCAAGCCGGGACTGGATCAGCAGCTTCGAGTCGAGCATATTGAACTTCAGCCGGAGACGAAAAAAGAGCTTAATGAGCGTTTTTGTCTGATCTATACAGGACAGCGTCGTCTTGCGCGTAACCTGCTCAGAGATGTGGTGGGACGTTATGTGGGAAATGAACCGGACAGCCTGTATGCTTTAAATGAGATCCAGAAAGTCGCTGCTTTGATGCGTTTCGAGCTGGAACGAGGAAAAATTGATGAATTTGCCGATCTGTTGAACTACCATTGGGAGCTTAGCCGTAAAGTAGACGCTGGCAGCACAAACACCCTGATAGACCAGATATTCCTTTCAATCGAAGATCTGATCGATGCCAAGATGGTATGTGGCGCCGGTGGAGGTGGTTTCCTTCAGGTGATCCTGAAAAAAGGTGTCCAGAAAGCAGATGTACATAAACGCCTGAAAGACGTATTCCAGGATAACCCGGTGGATGTTTGGGATTGTGAGATTATATAGGGGAATTATAGGCGGATTGATCAGACACCGATCAATGAAAGAATTCTAAAAGTTATATAAAAAGATGAAAATTTAACTGGCGTTGAGAAAGCGCCAGTTAAAAAATAAATAGATACTTTAATAAGTTAATATGCTAAAAATAAATATTATTGTAAAAAAGGAATAAGATTTTTGGTATTGGGGACAGGCTAAACTTCATTTCCTTTAAAATGGTAGTAGGATCCTTGCATAAAAAACAGGCAATATCTTTAAATGAATTACGATCTTCAATTATTAAACTGGGCGATGGAATTACTTTTGAAATTTTCAGAATTGCTATAGACAGAAATTATATTGAAAGTATATTCTGCATCGGAATTGTCAGACGATAAAAAAGATCTGATTACTTGGTATTTGTTGGCTAAACGTAATATGTTAAAACAGATATATTTGGAAAAGGAGACATGAAATGTCGGTAAAAGATGGTAAAGATTATTTGTATTTGATTTGGAAATGTTCTTCAAACAGAAGACAATATATTGTAGGTCAGCTTTCTAAAAATGGGCAGTATGAATTTTGCTATTGCGAAGAATTTAACGAAGCTGTGAAAGAAGGATTTTCTCCGCTAATTTCTTTTGAGGACACAAACCGTGTTTACAAAAGCCAGGAGCTTTTTCCAGCATTTTCCAGTAGACTGCCTGATAGAAAAAGAAAAGATATTAATAAAATTTTAAAAAGATACGGTTTGGAACAATATGATTCTTATGAATTATTAAAGAGGGGTGGGGCAAAACTGCCAATTGATAATTTGCAGTTTATTGATCCAATTTTGAATTTTTCACAGGAGTTTAAAAAGAGCTTTTATCTGGCAGGAGTGAGACATTATCTGGGATGCAACGGAGACAATTGCTGTGAAGCAGTGAAAATTGTACCTGGCGAAGAAATAAAATTCGTGTGGGAAGCAGATAATCTGTATGATAAAAATGCTGTACAGGTGTATGATCAAAGAGAGAAATTAATTGGTTATGTTCCCAGATATTATGCGGAGGCATTTGCGGTATTTATCAAAGAAAAACGAGTGAAAAAAGGAAAAATTTTGTGTGTGGATAAAAATAGAAACTGTGATGAATGCATTAAAATTGAGGTTTCTGTGGCTGGAGTGTAGCTATAATATGAGGAAAACTATGAGAAAGAAAAATGCGACAGATCTGCTGAGATTTTATGGTGGGGATATTCGTGAAAAGACGGAAGATGGAATCATGACAAGATTTAAACGCTTACACAGAGAAAAAAATCTCTGTGGCTTTTCGCATTATATCGTCGACAGATGCAGAAAAACACACAAAACATATTGGAAAAACTGCAAGAAAAGGTTATAATGTCAAAGATGACACACCTGATAAAATATAAACAAATATTTTATCAGATTATAAATGAAAATGCGGGGGATGTAGTTAATGGAACAGCAGCATATGTTTACCAACCGGATGATCCGTAATCTTCTGGTGCCGGTGGTGCTGGAACAGATTTTGAATTCGATAATGGGAACCGCAGATACCATGATGGTCAGTAATGTGGGATCTGCGGCTCTTTCTGCGGTATCGCTGGTGGATTCCATCAACGTACTTCTGATCCAGGCTTTTTCAGCACTGGCAGCCGGAGGAGCAATTGTCTGTGCGCAGTATATCGGACAGAAAAATTATGAAAAAGCCAATATGTCAGCAAGACAGGTACTTTTTATCATCACGGCGATTTCTGTGGCAGTATCGGCGGTCTGTCTGATCTTTCAGAAACCGTTGCTGCGTCTGATTTTTGGAGCTGTAGAAGCGGATGTTATGCGTGCTTCGGAAACGTATTTCTTTTTTACGGCACTGTCATTCCCGTTTATTGCGGCGTATGATTCCGCGGCATCTATTTTCCGCGCCCAGGAGAACACTAGGGGGCCTATGATGATTTCCATGATCTCCAATGTTATGAATATTGGTGGAAATGCCATTTTGATCTGGGTATTTCATCTTGGTGTTGCCGGCGCGGCAGTCTCCACACTGGTTTCCCGTATTTTCTGTGCAGTGGTAGTTCTCTACCAGCTGCGAAAAGACCGTCAGCCTATTGTTGTCCGTAATTACCTCAAGATCCGCCCGGACTGGAGCATGATCGGCCGTATTCTGGGACTTGGAATCCCTTCGGGGATCGAGAACAGCATGTTTCAGCTGGGAAAACTGGCAATCCAGTCTACTGTATCCACGCTTGGAACAACAGCCATCGCCGCGCAGGCAATGACAAATATCCTGGAGAATCTGAATGGTATTGCGGCTATCGGTGTGGGAGTAGGCCTGATGACCATCGTAGGCCAGTGCTTGGGTGCAGGACGGAAAGACGAAGCGGTCTATTACATAAAAAAACTCTGCGTTATCGCAGAATGCGTAATTATCGTAAGCTGCCTGATCGTTTACGTTCTGGCCAGACCGGTCACCATCCTGGGTGGCATGGAAAAAACGAGTGCAGCCATGTGCATCCACATGATCAACTGGATCACCATTGTGAAACCCCTCGTGTGGACAATGGGATTTGTCCCGGGATATGGACTCCGGGCGGCCGGAGATGTGAAGTTTTCCATGATCACATCCTGTTGTACCATGTGGGCCTGCAGATTTTGTCTTTGCGTATTTCTCATCCGTGTCCTGGGATTTGGTCCCATGGGTGTCTGGATCGGAATGTTTGCGGACTGGACGGTACGCGGAATCATATTTACATGGAGATTCCACAGCCGCAAGTGGTTGGAGCATAAGGTAATTTAGAACAAACGAAAAAAATTTCCTACAAAAAACTCATTAAAAAAAGGAGGTGCCCCATATGAATGGTCTGGAAAACAAATACATTATAAAAAACAACAAACGCCTCCGCTACGGTTACACCACCGGTTCCTGTGCGGCTGGGGCTGCCAGTGGTGCGGTCCGTATGCTGTTATCCGGGAGGGAACTTTCCGAGGTAACGCTTCCCACTCCGAAGGGTATCACCCTTACGCTGGCTCTTCACGATATTACTCGTGGAGATAATTATGTTTCCTGTGCTGTCCGGAAAGATGCGGGAGATGATCCGGACACGACTAACGGAATCCTGGTGTATGTAAAAGCAGAAAAAATCTGCTGCCGGGATTCAGAAACAGATAATTGTGAAGATATCGGAACCGGTGCAGGCCGTCCTCAGATCATTCTGGATGGTGGCATCGGAGTAGGCCGTGTCACGAAACCGGGTCTGTCGCAGAAGATTGGTGAGGCGGCGATCAATCCGGTCCCGCGGGCAATGATCCTGAAAGAAGCGGAAGAAGCGGCGCAGGAATACGATTATGAAGGCGGGCTGAAGCTCACGGTATCGGTTCCTGAGGGAGAGAAGATCGCAAAGAAAACTTTTAATCCCCGTCTGGGAATCATCGGAGGAATTTCAATTCTTGGAACCAGTGGTATTGTAGAGCCCATGAGTGAAAAAGCCCTGATCGAAAGCATCCATGTGGAGATGAAACAGCATTTTTGCCAGGGAGAGAAATATATTCTGGTAACACCTGGAAATTACGGGGCGGATTATCTGCGGGAGCATATGACCATCCCTTTTGAAAACAATATCAAATGCAGCAATTATGTAGGTGAGACGATCGACATGGCCATCGATATGGGAGTAAAAGGAATCCTTTTTGTAGCGCATATCGGTAAATTTGTGAAAGTTGCAGCCGGGATCATGAACACGCATTCTCACTGTGCAGATGGAAGGATGGAGGTTCTCTGTGCAAGTGCTATCCGTGCGGGAGGACCACTGGAATGTGCCAGAGAGATCCTGAAAGCCGGTACTACAGATGAAGCGCTGGAGGTTCTTAACAGATATGGGATTCTGAGAGAAACGATGGATATCGTTATGGAGAAGATACAGTTTTATCTGGATCACAGGTCTTATGAACAGATCCTTCTGGGAGCAGTGGTGTTTTCCAATGTGTATGGCTTTCTGGGACAGACTCGGGATGCGGAAAAACTGATCCATAAGATACAATCTGAATAACAGACAGGAATATATCCCTGTCGTAAAAATATAACAGGAGGAAATAAAAATGGCAGGAAAATTATACGGTGTAGGTGTAGGACCGGGAGATCCGGAACTTCTCACTTTAAAAGCACTCCGACTTGTAAAAGAGGCAGAGGTGATCGCACTTCCGGGACAGGTTCCGGAGGATACAGTAGCATTTAAGATCGTAGAGGGAGCATATCCTGAGCTTGGAAAAAAGGAACTTCTTGCAGTACCATTTCCAATGTCCAAGGATCCTGAAGTTCTGAAAAGTTATCATGATGCAGGGGCACAGAAAGTAAAGGAAGTTCTTGACCAGGGAAAAAATGTGGTGTTTCTGACTTTGGGAGACCCGACTGTTTATTCCACATATCTCTATGTTCATCACAGACTTGTGGCACAGGGATATGAGACAGAGATTGTCTGTGGTATCACATCTTTCTGCGCGGTTTCCGCACGTCTGAACACGGGCCTTGTGGAAAAGGCAGAGCCTCTTCATGTGATTCCGGCTTCCTATCAGATAGAAGATGCCCTGAAACTTCCGGGAACCAAGGTTCTCATGAAAGCCGGAAAGAAAATGAAAGATGTGAAAGCAGAACTTCTTGCTCAGGGAGCGGAAGCCATGATGATCGAAAACTGCGGAATGCCGGATGAAAAGATCTACAGAACTGCAGAAGAGATCCCGGAGGATGCAGGATATTATTCTCTGATCATTATCAAAGAAAATAAAGACAGAAGAGAGGAATAGATTATGGTACATTTTGTAGGCGCAGGACCGGGAGCACCGGATCTTATCACAGTAAGAGGAAAACAGTATCTTGAGGAAGCGGATGTGATCATTTATGCAGGATCTCTTGTAAATCCTCAGCTTCTGGAATATTCCAAGGATGTGTGCACCATCCACAACAGTGCGAAAATGACACTGGAAGAAGTAATCTCCGTTATGGAGAGAGCGGAGAAAGAGGGAAAAATGACAGTCCGCCTTCATACCGGTGATCCATGTATCTACGGTGCGATCCGTGAGCAGATGGATATCCTGGATGAAAAAGGGATCCCGTATGATTCCTGTCCTGGTGTCAGCGCATTTTGTGGAGCAGCATCCGCACTGAACCTGGAATATACACTTCCGGATATTTCCCAGAGTGTGATCATTACAAGAATGGAAGGAAGAACACCGGTACCGGCGAAAGAGAGCATTCAGTCTTTTGCGGCCCATAACGCAACGATGGTAATTTTCCTCAGTACAGGTATGCTGGAAGAACTGAGCCGCAGACTGGTAGAGGGCGGATACCGGGAAGATACACCGGCTGCCATTGTTTACAAGGCAACCTGGCCGGATGAGAAGAAATTTATCTGTACAGTGGGAACACTGGCTCAGACAGCAAAAGAAAACAATATCACAAAAACAGCTCTGATGCTGGTAGGTGATGCGGTAAATGCTGCCCATTATGACAGATCTAAGCTGTATGATCCGGGATTTACCACAGAATTCCGTGAGGCTACGAAATAAAATATGAATATTTCCATCATTTGCTTCAGTATGACAGGGCTGGAGACCGGGGAAAAACTTCAGAAAGCACTGAAAACAGAAGGGGAGCAGGTCACTCTTGCAAAAAAAAGCCGCTATCTTCCGGATTCCGTTTCCATCTCCACTTCCCAGTGGGTCGGGGAACAGTTTCAGGCGGGAAAAGATGGCGTGATCTTTATCGGGGCCTGTGGAATTGCCGTTCGCAGCATTGCACCGTATATTGCCGGGAAAAAAACAGATCCTGCAGTCCTGGTAATTGATGAGTGCGGGCAGTTTGTGATTTCTCTTCTCTCCGGACATCTTGGGGGAGCCAATGAACTGGCGGCCCGCTGTGCCGGATATCTTCACGCTACGCCGGTGGTGACTACGGCGACAGATCTTCACAGCCGTTTTGCAGTAGATGTTTTTGCAAAAAAGAACGGGTGTGCCATTTTCCATATGAAAGCGGCCAAGGAAGCATCTGCCGCACTGCTTGCAGGAGAGAAGATCGGTTTTTACAGTGAATTTCCATGGGAAGGCGATCTGCCGGACGGGCTGGTACTCTGTGGGAAAGACGGAATCCCATCAACGACAGGGACAGGGCAGAGGAACGCGTCAGCCGGGGAAGTGCCGGAAACAGGTATCGCGGTCACTCTGCACAGAAGCTGTCTGCCATTTTCCAACACCGTACATGTAGTTCCCCCGGTGGCAGTTCTTGGCATGGGGTGCCGGAAGGGAAAGGATGCTGCATCCATTCAGAGCGCGGCGATTGAATGTCTGCAGGAAGCAGATCTTTATAAGGAGGCCCTGCATTCCATAGCCAGCATTGACCTGAAAAAAGAGGAACCAGGGTTGCTTTCCCTGGCAGAATCCTGGCATCTTCTTTTTGAGACGTTCACGGAAGAAGAACTGAAGACAGTAAAAGGAGAGTTTACTCCGTCAAAATTTGTGAAAAAAATAACGGGAGTTGACAATGTCTGTGAGAGAAGCGCAGTGCTTGCATCCGGACAGGGAACCCTGATCAGAAAAAAAACAGGCCGGGACGGTGTGACTACCGCTCTTGCAGCCGGAAATCGGAGGATACGTTTTGAGTAAGATTTATGTTGTTGGAATTGGACCGGGCGCATACGACCAGATGACTGGAAGAGCGATCCGTGCATTAAATGAAAGTGATGTGATCATCGGTTATACAGTATATGTGGATCTTGTAAAAGAATATTTTGCAGGAAAAGAATTTATGACCACACCCATGAAAAAAGAGGTAGACCGCTGTGTCCTTGCTTTTGAGGAAGCAAAAAAAGGAAAAACTGTTTCCATGATCTGCAGTGGGGATGCCGGTGTATATGGAATGGCAGGACTGATGTATGAAGTCGGAGAAAATTACCCGGACGTGGAGCTGACGATCATTCCAGGTGTGACAGCAGCCACGGGAGGAGCGGCAGTCCTGGGAGCACCGCTGATCCATGATTTCTGCCTGATCAGCCTGAGCGATCTTCTCACACCATGGGAAAAGATCGAGGCAAGACTTCTGGCAGCCGCACAGGCAGATTTTGTAGTGTGTCTCTATAATCCTTCCAGCAGAAAGCGTAAAGATTATCTTCAGAAAGCATGCGATCTGATGATGAAATACAAATCTCCGGATACTGTCTGCGGTACGGTTGCACAGATCGCCCGTGACGGAGAACATGCACAGGTAATGACCCTGAAAGAACTCCGGGATACAGAAGTAGATATGTTTACCACTGTTTTTGTGGGAAATTCCCAGACCAGAAATATCAATGGTAAAATGGTAACACCAAGAGGATATAAAAATGTATAAAGCCATTGTTTTTGCAGGCACGACAGAAGGTTATGCACTCTGTGAGTTTCTTGCGGAGAACAGGGTTTCTGTTTATGCATGTGCAGCTACGGAATATGGCGGATCTCTTCTACAGGAAAATGAATTTCTTCATGTCAGTGCCGGCAGGCTGAAAACAGAGGATATGGAGGAACTTTTCCGGAAGGAGAACCCGGAGATCGTTCTGGATGCCACCCATCCTTATGCTGCGGAAGTAACGAAAAATATCCGCACAGCCTGTGAGAGCGCAGGTGTTTTGTATCAGCGGATCCTTCGCCCTGAAGGAGAGAAGAACAGTGAAGCCATCTATGTGGAAAGCACAGAAGAAGCGGCAGCGTTTCTTTCCGGTACAGAGGGAAATATTTTTCTTACAACAGGAAGTAAGGAACTGGCGAAATTTACAGGAATTCCGGATTATAAAGAGCGTTTATTTGCCAGAGTCCTGTCCATTCCTTCTGTGATCCGCTCCTGTGCGGAACTTGGAATCGAAGGAAAACACCTCATAGGAATGCAGGGACCGTTTTCCGCTGAGATCAATGAAGCGATGCTGCGCCAGTTTCAGTGCAGTTATCTGGTGACAAAAGATACCGGTCTTGCGGGAGGATTTCCGGAGAAGATGGAGGCCTGCCAGCGTTGCGGGGTTACTCCTGTGATCATTGGAAGACCTCTGAAAGAAGAGGGGCTTTCCCTGCAGGATGCAAGAGTATTTCTTTCAAAAATGTTTGGATTTACGCTGTCTCAGAAGATTTCTCTTGTGGGAATCGGCATGGGAGCAGAGAAGACGCTGACGCTGGAGGGAAAAAAAGCGCTCAATGAGGCTGAACTTCTTATCGGGGCGAAACGTATGACCGAAGCAGTGCAGAAACCCGGTCAGATGGTTCTTCATGAATATCGGAGCGAAAAGATCGTGGAGTACATCAGGGAACATCCGAAGTACCGTACGGTGGCGATCGCCCTTTCCGGCGATGTGGGATTTTACAGTGGTGCGAAGAAGCTGATCGATCAGCTGGATGGCAATGTTGAGGTGATCTGCGGAATTTCTTCTGTGGTATATTTTATGTCGAAGATCGGTCTTTCCTGGGATGACGCGAAGATCGTCAGTGCTCATGGACGGAACTGTAATCTGATCTCCCTGATACGCCATAATCCAAAAGTATTTTCGATTCTCGGAACAGAAGACGGAGTGGCTGTATTGGCATCCAGGCTTGTATATTATGGAATGGGAGATGTGACGCTCTATGTGGGAGAAAATCTTTCCTACGAAAACGAGAAGATCTTTCACGATAAGGCGGCAAACCTTACAGAGTATCGTGGAGATGCTCTGAGTGTGGTGACTGCCTGCAATGAAAAGGCTACGCCAATGTCTGCAGTCCATGGGATCAGTGATGGAGAATTTCTTCGTGGAAAAGCGCCTATGACCAAGGAGGAAGTGCGTACCGTCTCTCTCTCCAAGCTTCGCCTGTCCGAAGATTCGGTGTGCTATGATGTGGGTGCGGGCACAGGTTCCGTGTCTGTAGAGATGGCTCTGCGTGCATGGATGGGCCAGGTTTATGCCATTGAGAAAAAAGAAGATGCCCTTGCTCTTTTGAAAGAAAATAAAAAGAAATTCGCGGTGGATAACCTTGTGATCATACCGGGAGTGGCGCCGGAAGCCATGACAGAACTTCCTGCTCCGACCCATGCGTTTATTGGCGGATCTTCCGGAAATATGCAGGATATCATAAACCTTCTTCTGGAAAAAAATCCGAAAGTAAGGATCGTGATCAACTGTATTACCCTGGAAACTGTGACAGAAGCCATGAATGCCATCCGTGATTTTGGACTGGAAGATGTGGATATTGTGCAGCTTGCGGCGGCAAGATCCAAATCCATAGGGCGCTATCATATGATGATGGGAGAGAATCCTATTTATATCATTTCCTGCAGTGGAAGAGGGGAGGAAATTCGGTGAAGATTCCAAGGATACTTCTCGCGGCAGGTGCCAGCGGAAGCGGAAAAACACTGATCACCTGCGGACTTCTTCAGGCACTGGTGAACCGGAAGTTAAAAACTGCATCTTTTAAATGCGGACCGGACTATATTGATCCGATGTTCCACAGCCGTGTGATCGGAACAAAATCCAGGAACCTGGATACTTTTTTTACAGATGGAGATCGTACGAGATATCTTCTGGCAAAGAATGCCGGAGACTGTGAGATTGCGGTAATGGAAGGCGTTATGGGATATTATGACGGTGTGGGAGGCACCACATCCAGAGCCAGTGCCTATGATCTGGCTTCTGTTACGGATACGCCGGTGATCCTGATCGTAAACAGCCGTGGGATGAGTGTGTCTCTGGCTGCCTATGTGAAAGGCTTTCTGGAATATAAAAACGACAGCCATATCCAGGGCGTGATCTTTAACCAGATGTCTCCAATGCTGTATCCCCGGATGAAAAAACTTCTGGAAGAGGAGCTTTCTGTAAAAGTGCTGGGATATGTCCCGAAAGTGGAGGACTGTGTGATCGAAAGCCGCCATCTGGGTCTTGTGCTTCCGGAAGAGATCCCGGAACTTAAAAACAGGCTGGGGAAACTTTCGGAAATACTGGAAAAAACACTGGATATTGACGGAATCCTGAAACTGGCAGGAAAAGCACCAGAACTATCTATACCGGAATTTTCGGATCTTATCCGGAAAGACAGTGCGTTTGGATATCGCTCGTCAGAAAAGGTGCGGATCGGTGTGGCGGACGATGAGGCGTTTTGTTTCTTTTATGCAGATAATTTAAGCCTGCTGGAACAGATGGGAGCAGAACTGGTACATTTTTCCCCGATCCATGATACAGAGCTTCCCGGGGATCTGGACGGGCTTCTTCTCTGTGGCGGTTATCCGGAGCTGAATGGAAAAGCCCTGGAGGAAAACCAGGAGATGTGCAGCTCGATACGGAAGGCCGTGGAAGGTGGAATGCCCTGTCTGGCGGAATGCGGCGGTTTTATGTATCTTCATCAGGAAATGGAAGATATGGAGGGAAATTTCCGCAAAGTCTGCGGCGTGATCCCGGGAAGATCTTTCCGTACACCGAAACTGACCAGATTTGGATATATTACTCTTACGGAAAAAAAGGATTCCGGCCTTGGTGAGATCCCGGCTCATGAATTCCATTATTTTGACTCCACAGATTGCGGAACCGATTTTCATGCATCCAAACCGGCATCCACAAGAGGCTGGGACTGTATGCATTATGAGGGACGGCTGATGGCAGGATTTCCCCATCTTTATTATTATGGAAATCCGAAAGTTCCCGTACATTTCCTTAAAAATGCGCTGGAATATAAAAAAGAACGGAGGCAGAAAAAAGATGCTGAAATATAGTCTTTTGGCACTGATCCTTGGATTGGTGCTGGATCTTCTTATCGGGGATCCCAGATGGCTGTACCATCCTGTCTGTGTTATCGGAAATCTGATCACGGTACTGGAGAAAGCCATTCGGAAGATTTTTCCGAAAAGTCATGGAGGAGAGCTGGCAGGAGGCTTTGTGACCGTAGTTCTTATCTGTCTGTTCAGTGGTGGTGTGCCATTTCTGGTCCTTTATTATCTTTATCGTTTTCTGCCGGTGGCCGGTTTTGTGCTGGAGGTATTCTGGTGCTATCAGCTGCTTGCCACCCGTTCTCTGAAAGATGAAAGCATGAAAGTTTATGACAGCCTGAAAAACGGGACACTGGATGAGGCACGTTATGCGGTTTCCATGATCGTTGGCCGTGATACCAAAGAGCTTACGGAAACCGGTGTGACAAAAGCAGCAGTGGAAACAGTTGCGGAAAATGCTTCGGATGGTGTTATCGCGCCCATGTTTTATATGGCCATTGGTGGTGTGCCGCTGATGTTTCTGTACAAAGGCATCAATACCATGGATTCCATGCTGGGGTACAAAAATGATAAATACCTGTACTTTGGCCGTGTTGCAGCCAAACTGGATGATGTGGCAAATTATATCCCTGCCAGGATCTCCGGCTGGCTGATGGTAGCAGGAACTGTTTTTACAGGGATGGATACGAAGAATGCGGCAAAGATCTACAGAAGAGACCGGAGAAACCATGCAAGTCCCAACTCTGCACAGACTGAGGCTGCCATGGCGGGCGCTCTGGATGTACAGCTTGCTGGAAATGCATATTATTTTGGAAAATTATATGAAAAACCTACGATTGGTGATCCGATCCGCCCGGTAGAGCCGGAAGATATCAGGAGAGCCAACCGTCTGATGTATGCGGCATCTGTGCTGGGCGTGATCGTTTTTGCGGCGATCAGTGCAGGAATCCGTTTGATGTTTCTTTAACAGACTGTGAAAAAGCAGAGAAGACAATTACAGAACAGACAGGAGAATGACCAATGACAAAACACATACATGGGGGAGACGTATATAAATATAAAGACTGCCTGGATTTTTCAGCAAACTTAAATCCGCTTGGGACACCGGAACGTGTGAAACAGGCCATTATCCGCAGTCTGGATCATATTGCACAGTATCCTCAGGTGGGGTGCAGCCTTCTCCGGGAAAAAATCGCAGAGTATGAAGGTGTAAAAGAAGAAGAAATTGTCTGCGGAAACGGGGCGGCAGAGGTGATCTTTACGCTCTGCCGTGCGGTAAATCCCAAAAGGGCACTGATCCCTGCGCCTACATTTGCAGAGTACGGACAGGCACTGGCAAGTATGGGGTGTGAGCTGGAATATTATATGCTCACAGAAAATGACGGATTTGTACTGGGTGATTCGTATCTGGATATCCTCCATAAAGGTCTGGATATAGCTTTTTTATGCAATCCCAACAATCCTACCGGCATGCTGATCCCACACAGGCTTCTGAAAAAAATCCTGGAAAAATGCAGAAAACTTGAGATCCTTCTGGTTGTGGATGAGTGTTTTCTTGATTTTGTAAAAGAGCCGCAGGAGTATTCTCTGAAACGTTCACTTTCCGGATTTAACAATCTTTTTATCCTGAAGGCATTTACAAAACGGTATGCTATGGCCGGTGTACGTCTTGGATATGGCCTCTGTTCCAACAGAAAACTTCTGGAAAAAATGGAACTGTGCGTTCAGCCCTGGAACGTTTCCACCATGGCACAGGCAGCAGGAATCCAGGCACTTGAAGAGACGGAGTATGTGGAAAAGGGACGGCAGCTTGTTTTTCAGGAAGCACAGTGGCTGAAAGAGGAGATGACCCGTATCGGATATCAGGTATTTCCGTCAGAGGCCAATTATATTTTCTTTAAAGGCCCGGAAGAATTGTTTGATTTCTGTTTGCGGAAGAGAATACTGATCCGTGACTGCAGCAATTATCCTGGTCTGAAAAAAGGTTATTACCGGGTTGCGGTGAAGCGTCATGAGGAGAATATAAGACTGATCGAAGTACTTGAGGGAGGTATATTATGGCAAAAGCAATAATGGTACAGGGAACCATGTCCAATGCAGGAAAAAGCCTGCTTGCTGCAGGGCTTTGTAGGATCTTTAAACAGGATGGTTATCGCGTGGCTCCTTTTAAATCACAGAATATGGCGCTGAATTCATTTATCACAGAGGATGGTCTGGAGATGGGAAGGGCTCAGGTCATGCAGGCGGAAGCAGCCGGGATCAAACCTTCGGTTCTTATGAACCCCATCCTTTTGAAGCCTACCAATGATGTTGGTTCCCAGGTGATCGTAAACGGGGAAGTTCTGGGGACCATGAGTGCCAGAGATTATTTTAAATATAAGAAAACACTGGTTCCGGATGTTATGAAAGCCTACAATGCCCTTGCCGAAGAAAATGACATTATTGTGATCGAGGGTGCAGGAAGCCCGGCAGAGATCAATCTTAAAGATGAAGATATCGTAAATATGGGAATGGCAAAAATGGCCAAGGCACCGGTCCTCCTTGTTGGTGATATTGACAGGGGAGGCGTTTTTGCACAGCTGATCGGTACAGTGGAACTTCTGGAAGAAGACGAAAAGGCGATGGTTAAGGGACTGATCATCAACAAGTTCCGTGGAGATAAGACCATTCTGGACCCGGGTGTGGAAATGCTGGAAGAGAGAAGCAGGATCCCGGTGGTCGGTGTGGCTCCTTATCTGGATATCCAGGTAGAAGATGAAGACAGCCTGACGGAGCGTTTTGACCGGAAGCAGGAAGCCGGAGTTATTGATATTGCGGTGATCCGTACACCAAGGATCTCCAATTTTACAGATTTTAATCCTTTTGAAAGTATTCCGGGAGTTTCCCTGCGTTATGTGAAGCACCCGAGAGATCTCCATTCGCCGGATATGATCATTCTTCCGGGAACGAAGAATACCATGGGTGATCTGATCTGGATGCGGGAGAGCGGAATGGAGGCGGCAGTCTTAAAGGAAGCTTCCAGAGGCAAGCTGATCTTTGGCGTCTGCGGCGGTTATCAGATGCTTGGGGAGACATTAAGTGATCCTCATGGTGTTGAAAACGGAGGTTCCATGAAGGGAATGGGCCTGCTCCCAATGGAGACGGTATTTGCCGAAAAGAAGACAAGGACAAGAGTAAAGGGACATTTTGGAGAGCTTTCCGGAGTGTTCGCACCGCTTTCCGGCGCAGAGGTTGAGGGTTATGAGATCCATATGGGAGAGAGTATCCTGAAAGAAAATGCCGGAACTGTCACCAGGATCACAGACAGTGTCAGCGGCGAAAAGAAAGAAGAAGGTGCTTTTTCCGGAAATGTCTGTGGAACGTATATCCATGGCATTTTTGATAAGGAAGCATCAGCAGAGGCCATGATCCGTGTTATCGGTGAAAAAAAAGGAATTGATGTGGAGAATATGACAGGGGTGGATTTTGCGGCATTTAAAGAGCAACAGTATGATATCCTGGCAGCTGAGCTTCGGAAGCATCTGGATATGAAAAAAATATATGAGATACTGGAAAACGGGATTACGGAGGATGAACAGAAATGAAAGTTGAGCTTGAAAATGTAAAACCCATGGAGATCGAAAAAAGAAGTTTTGAGATCATTACAGAAGAACTTGGGGATACACCGCTGATCCCGGGAACAGAACTGATCGTAAAACGCTGTATCCACACAAGTGCGGATTTTGACTATGCAGAAAATCTCTGCTTTTCGGATGGTGCCGTGGAAAAAGCAATGGAAGCGATCAGAAATGGTGCGTGCATTGTCACAGATACCCAGATGGCAAAAGCGGGTATTAATAAGCGGGCGCTTGCACGTTACGGTGGAGAAGCGTACTGTTTTATGTCAGATGAGGATGTGGCTGCTCTTGCGAAAAAAAACGGGACTACAAGAGCCACTGCCTGTATGGATAAAGCAGCAGAAATGGATGAGAAGCTGATCTTTGCCATTGGAAACGCGCCTACTGCACTGGTCCGCCTTTATGAGCTGATCGAGGAAGGAAAAATTTCTCCGGAGCTTATCATTGGTGTTCCGGTCGGATTTGTGAATGTAGTGCAGTCGAAGGAACTGATCATGCACGCAGATGTGCCTTATATTGTTGCAAAAGGACGCAAAGGCGGAAGTAATATAGCCGCATGTATTGTAAATGCACTGCTTTATATGATCGATAATCGAAGAGATTAAAGAATAAAGAAAGAGCCTTCGTGGTCTGTTTTTTCAGAAACAGCAGCGAAGGCCCTTTTTTTATGAAAGGATGTCCGAAGAAGCAGAAAAGCTGCAGCAGTTGTCTGAAATATTTTTCAACAGCTGACATGCAGGCAGAAAATCTTTTACGGGAATGGAAGAACAGGAAAGAACCAGGGTAATGTCACTGGAAGTTTCTTTCAGGATTTCCAGACGCATACCCTCTGCACGAGCTGCCTCTTTCAGTGTTTTACCGTTGACAGTGCAGGGAATTGTAAGAGCCAGACTGGTTCCGGCGGCCCCTGTTTTGATCTGGCAGTCTGTTTCGAAGACTTCCCGTACCGCACAGGAAAGAGATTTCAGCTTCTGGGCGTACAGACGGCGAAGCTTTCTTGTCTGGGAAACCAGATGTCCGTCACGGATAAACTGACACAGAGCAATCTGTTCTGCCTTGGAAGCGGTTTGATTATAAAAGGAAGCTTTTGGGGCATACAGTTCCCGGAGGGATGAAGGCAGTACCATAAAGCTTACGCGGATCGAAGGCAGCAGAAGTCTGGAAAAGGAACCAATATAAACAACATTTTCCCCGCCTGCAAGTCCAAAGAGAGAAGGAGTAGGTTTCTGCAGGTAAACAAATTCGTTTTCAAAATCATCTTCAATGATAAGGTGGTTGTTTGCTTCCGCATGATGGATCAGTTCCAGACGCCGTTTCACCGGCATGATCTCTCCCCACTTGGTCATGTGGGCAGGGGAAACATAGATCACATCGCAGTTTTTGTCCCGGTAATGGACATCAAATCCGTAATCTTCAAAAATCGTACTGCCCTGGATAAATGACGGGGTAGGGAATGAAACGGTTTTTCTCTCCCGGATCAGAGGGCAGAGGATCTGGAGAAGGCTCTGAAGTCCGGCACCTACCACGATATCGTCAGGGGAACAGATCACATTTCGCCGTTCCCGGATATAATCTGAAAGAACCTCCCGGAGATCTTTTTCCCCCTGGGGTTCTCCGTAGGAAAGCATACGGTTATCCTGACGGAGAGCACTTTTGATATAGCGCTGCCACAGATCAAAACGGAAACTCTCCCGGTCAACACCGGAAGAAGCAAAATCATAAAGGCAGGGAACCATGTTTTCGGAATGCTTTTCCAGGATGACAGGATGCTGTTTGGTGGCAATGTCTGTGACGTAATAACCACTCTGTGCCCTGGCAATGATATAACCGTCTGCCGCAAGCTGAAGATATGCATTTTCTATAGTGGTACGGCTTAATTTCAGTTCCTGGGCGCATTTACGGAGTGATGGCATTTTGCTGCCCGGAAGAAGACGTTCTTCCATGATCAGTTTCCGGTAATAATGATAAACCTCCAGGTAGAGATGTTCTTTTTTGTGTTCTGTGGATATATTTAACATAGGTATGATAATTTCCTTCCAAAAATGATTGCGTAAACCTGACAATTCATTCTATAATAATACAGAAAAAAACTCAAGACTGGAGAAGTGAGATGAAGAAAATAGCAGTGATCAATGATCTTTCCGGGCTGGGAAAGTGCTCGCTGACAGCGGCAATTCCCGTGATCTCGGTGATGGGAGTGCAGGCATGTCCGTTTCCCACCGCTGTTTTAAGTAATCAGACAGGCTATGAAACCTATTTCTGTGAAGATTTTACAGAACATATGGCTCCATATATGGAAGAATGGAAAAAACGAGGATTTGTTCCGGACGGAATTTACACGGGATTTCTCTCGGATGAGAAACAGGCCGATAAGATCCTGAAATTTATTGATACATTTGCAGGAGAGGATACGCTGATCCTGACAGATCCGGTAATGGGAGATGACGGAGCAGTTTATCCCATCTATACAGAAGAACTTTGCAGCAGATTTCGGGAACTGGCCAGACGTTCCTATGTGATCACCCCAAATCTGACAGAAGCATTGCTCCTTCTTTATGGGAAAAATAAAATGGAAGAAATCTGGAAGGAATTTCAGAGTTTTTCCGGTGAGGAACGGCTGGCACAGATCAGGGAAACCGGATACAGACTTGTAAAGAGATTTTCTCTTCCTGCGGTCGTGATCACCGGAGTGGATCACCGGGAAGAGGACGAGCCACTGAAAATGGGAAATCTTGTTCTGGAAAAAGAAAAGTGCTCCTGGGTATTCGCCGGGAAAACAGGTGGCAGTTATTCCGGTACCGGAGATCTTTTTGCCTCTGTACTCAGTGCGGGGCTGGTGAAGGGATATCCTATGGAAAACTGTGTAAACATGGCAGTGGATTTTATCTCTGCTTCTATCCGGGACGCAGTGGAAGAGGGAACAGACCGTAATGATGGTGTATGTTTCGAACAGCAGCTTGGCAGACTGATCCGTTAGATCAGAAATGGCTTATGGTGAAGGAGGAAATAGAATGATTTCTGCAGAAGAACAGAAAAAAGTGGCAGATCTTGTAAAACAGACAAAAGATCTTATCCTGAAAGAGATGGATGAGGAAGAAGTGATGATAAAAGGTGCTGCCAATTATGTGACAAATGTAGATCTGGCTGTACAGAACTTTCTGAAAGAAGAACTTGGAAAGGTTTTTCCGGAAATTTCCCTGATCGCGGAAGAGAAAGAAAATCTGGGGCTTTCAAAGGAGGAAACCTACTGGATCCTTGATCCTATTGACGGAACCACCAATCTGATCCGTGATTTTCATATGAGTGCTGTGGCACTGGGACTTTATGAAAAAGGCGAGATCGTTTTTGGAATTGTTTACAATCCTTTTACTGATGAAATGTTCCAGGCGGCAAAAGGGGAAGGTGCTTATCTTAATGGCAGAAAGATCCAGGTATCGGATACTCCGGATTTTGGTGATGCGGTTATTTCCTATGGTTCCACTCCTTATAAAAAAGAGGAAGCCAGAAATCTGTTTCCCATTTTTTACAGCATTTTTATGAAATGCGGGGATTTCCGACGTACCGGTTCTGCAGAACTTGACATGTGTTATGTTGCCTGCGGAAGAGAGCATGGATATATTGAACGTGACCTGAAACCCTGGGATTATTCCGCGGGAACGGTTATCCTCCGTGAAGCCGGCGGTGTAGTAAAGAATTGGAAAGGTGAAGAACCATCTTATCTTAAAAATGAAGACATTCTTGCCTGTGTGCCTCAGTTTGAAGAGAATCTTCTGAAGGAACTGTTATAAACGGACAGATGTAGCGCCGGATCAACCGGTAAAAAGAGCTGACCATCAGGCCAGCTCTTCCCATTTTTCATAAAGTTCTTCCAGTTCTTCGGCGATAGCTGCTTTTTCACGGCTCAGTTTGGTACATTCCGCAACGTTAGTACAGACATCCGGGAGAACCATGGTTTCATCAATTTCGCCGTCTCTTGTTTCCAGTTCTTCAATGCGGGCTTCTACTTTTTTCAGTTCGGCTTCCCGCTTTCTTTTTTTGGCCTGTTCTTCTTTCATCTGCTGCCAGGAAAGCTTGTTTTCGGAAACGGCCTTTTCTTCTGATGACGCTTCCAAAGAGTCACTTCCCGGAGCGTAAGCACTGGTCAGCTCTTCTTTTTTCTCCAGATAATAGTCATAATCACCGATGTAATTTACTACGGCCTGGTTGGTAAGCTCCATGATCCGGGTTGCGGTCTGGTTGATAAAGTAACGGTCGTGAGAGACATAAAGGACGGTACCGGTGTAGCTTACCAGCGCTTCCTCGAGGATTTCCTTGGAAGCAATGTCCAGATGGTTGGTAGGCTCATCCAGGATCAGGAAATTGGCTTCGGAAAGCATCAGCTTGGCAAGAGAAACACGACCTCTTTCTCCACCGGAAAGTGCGGAGATTTCTTTAAATACATCATCCCCGGTAAAGAGGAATGCTGCAAGCATATTTCGGATCTCCGTTTCGGTAAGAGTCGGATACGTGTCGGAAATTTCCTGAAAAATAGTTTTATCCATATGAAGAACATGATGTTCCTGGTCATAATATCCGATCTGAACTTTGGAACCCAGGGAAAACTTGCCGGCATCTGCCTCGATAAGTCCGTTGATGATCTTCAGCATCGTTGTTTTTCCGGTTCCGTTATTGCCGATAAGAGCTACACGTTCCCCTCTCTTGATATCAAAAGAAATATCAGAAAACAGGGTCTGCCCCGGGAAGGATTTGGAAAGTTCCTCCACATGGAGTACATCATTTCCGCTTAATACACGCGGTTCCAGGGAAATACGCATACGGTCCTGGATTTCCAGAGGTTTTTCGATACGCTGTACACGGTCCAGCATCTTCTCGCGGCTTTCTGCACGCTTGATGGATTTTTCGCGGTTAAAAGATTTCAGTTTGGCAATGACTGCTTCCTGATGTTTGATATCTCTCTGCTGGTTTAAGTACGCCTTGTACTGGGCATCGCGCAGCTGCGCCTTCTTAAGGGCATAGGCGGAGTAGTTGCCGCTGTAGACACGTGTCTGTCCGGCTTCGATCTCCACAACTTTGGTGACGACTTTATCCAGAAAATAACGGTCATGGGAAACGATGAAAACAGCTCCCGGATAATTCAGAAGATAAGTTTCCAGCCAGGAGATGCTTTCCATATCCAGGTGGTTGGTAGGCTCATCCAGAAGAAGGATATCCGGCTTGGAGAGAAGCATCTTTCCAAGTGCCACACGGGTTTTCTGGCCTCCGGAAAGTTTCTCGATCTGTTTGTCGTAATCTTCTTCCGTGAAACCAAGACCCTTCAGGACACCGGTGAGCTCACTTTTGTAAGCATAGCCGTTTTCCAGTTCAAACTGATGGGTGAGGCGGGTATATGTCTCCATCAGGCGGTTCAGGTCATCGCCTTTTACGGTATTCATTTCCTGCTCCATATTACGGATACGGCGTTCCATATCGATAATATGCTGTTTGGTGGTAAGAAGCTCTTCGTAGATGGTATGGTGTCCGTGGATATCCTGGTACTGGGCAAGATAGCCGATATTTTTGTCCCGGGCAAGTACTACCGTGCCGGAATCCGCGGAAATCTCCTGCATGATGATACGAAGAAGAGTAGTCTTTCCAGCACCGTTACATCCGATAAGAGCTGCCTTTTCCCGGTCTTCAATATGAAAAGATGCATCATTTAAAATTACTTTTTCGCCAAAAGCTTTGCATATATTCTGACATGATAAAATCATAAAAACTGTCCTCCTGTATAAAGAATTATCCCTGAATAGTAAATAAACAGGGAAAATCCTCCACTTATTATAACGGAAACCGCCAGGAATTCAAAGAAAAAATCAATTTTTTAAAAAATATGAAGAAATTTGTACATAACTTACAAGTTTGATTGACAGGAAAATGTCAATTCGGTATAATTAACCTAGTGTAAAGTAAGGAGGGAAACTATCGTGGAGACAAAACAAATCTCGAAAGCGGTGATTAAGCGTCTGCCACGCTATTACCGCTACTTAGGAGAGCTGATGGAAGACAATGTAGAGCGTATTTCTTCCAATGAATTAAGTAAGAAGATGCATACCACAGCTTCTCAGATCCGTCAGGATCTTAATAATTTCGGCGGTTTCGGGCAGCAGGGGTATGGCTATAATGTACATTATCTTTATACAGAGATCGGTAAGATCCTGGGACTGGATATCGCCCACCCGATGATCATCCTGGGTGCCGGTAATCTTGGACAGGCACTTGCCAATTATGTGGATTTTGAGAAAAGGGGATTTAAGCTGGTAGGAATCTTTGACGTAAATCCTGTGCTGGAAGGCATTGCGGTTCGCGGACTTGAGATCCAGATGCTCAGCGAACTTCCATTCTTCCTGAGAGAAAATAACGTAGAGATCGCAATTCTCACTCTTCCGAAGAATAAGGCCAAGGAAATGGCAGATATTCTGGTGGAGAACGGAATCAAGGCAATCTGGAATTTTGCACATCTTGATCTTGAGACACCGGATGATGTGATCGTAGAGAACGTGCATCTTTCTGAGAGCCTGATGACACTGTCTTATAATCTGAGCAAATACAGGCAGGAACATGTAGAGAAATAAATTTTAGCGGGCTGCCGGAAACGGCAGCTTTCTCTGTTAAAGAGGGGAGGCAAAGTGCAGCATGAAAAAAATTGTTACCTGCGAAGAAATGAAGAAGCTGGATAATGCTACGATCCACAAGATCGGGGTTGCTTCTGAAGTTCTGATGGAGCGGGCAGCGTTGAAAGTAGTTGAGGAAACAGAGAAATATCTTGGGAAGAGTGAGAAGATCCTGGTGGTATGCGGGAGTGGAAATAACGGAGGAGATGGTATTGCCATTGCCAGATTATTTCATCTGAAAGGTGTTCGGGCTGAATTTTATATGGCCGGAAACAAAGAAAAAATGACCAGGGAAACGTTGCTTCAGTATAAGATCGCTACAGGTTATCAGGTTCCGGAAGTGAATAACCCGGCCTGGGATGAATATACTACTATAGTAGATGCCGTGTTTGGCGTAGGCCTGGCGCGTCCGATCGAGGGACATTATGCTGAGATCATCCACGAGATGAACAGTGCCCGGGCGAAAAAAATTGCTGTTGACATCCCATCAGGAGTGAACGGAGATACTGGCCTGGAAATGGGAATTGCCTTCAGTGCCGATCTTACCGTTACTTTTGGTTACCGGAAAAGAGGTCTTTGTTTTTATCCGGGAAGGCTGTATGCGGGAAAGATCGTTATAGCTGACATTGGGATCTATGAGCAGGAAGCTGTAAAAGCATCGGCGAGATGTCTGGAGAAAGAAGATCTGAAACTGTTTCCGGAACGTGATCCCGGTGGGAACAAGGGGACTTTTGGAAAGATACTTTTTGTTACCGGAAGTGCAGGAATGTGTGGTGCTGCTTATTTGAGTGCCAGCGCGGCACTTCGGACCGGAGCGGGAATGGTAAAGATCCAGACTGTGGAAGAGAACAGGATTCCTTTGCAGATCCTTCTTCCGGAAGCAATGGTATGCAGCAGGTTTGACGAAGAATCCAACGAACAGCTTCTTTCCTGGTGTGACGTGATCGTCATCGGTCCAGGGCTTGGAACATCGGTGGCAAGCCGTGAGAGAGCACAGTGGTTTCTTACGGCAGCTGCCAGAGAGAAGAAACCGCTGATCCTGGATGCGGATGGACTGAATCTTCTGGCTATGCATCCGCAGTGGAAGGAATTTTTGGGCGGGAATGTAGTCCTGACTCCTCATATTGGAGAGATGAGCCGGCTCTGCGGCAGATCCATTGGAGAAATTCAGGAAACAATCGCACAGACAGCTGTGGATTATGCAAAGGAAACAGGAACGGTATGTGTTCAGAAAGATGCATGTACGGTTGTTACAGACGGCAAAGATGATATTTATCTGAATCTTTCCGGTAATTCCGGAATGGCAACTGCAGGAAGCGGGGATGTACTTGCCGGACTTCTTGCCGGGATCTTATGTATGTATCTGAAAACGGAGGAACAGCCCTCCATGGTTTTAAAGGCCGCGTTAGGTGTTTATCTTCACGGACTTTGCGGTGATCTTGCAGCTGCAGAAAAAGGAAAACGCAGTATGCTGGCGGGAGATATCATCGCATATCTGCCCCGGGCTTTAGCGATATGTGAAGAGGAGTCAAAATCATGAAAAAATACGAGAGAGTCAAGGCGCTGGTATCACTGGATGCCATTGCTCACAATTTTGAGGAAATGCATAAAAATGTCAAAGAAGGGACAAAGATCATTGCTGTGATCAAAGCGGACGGTTATGGCCATGGTGCCAGAGCTATTGCACGTCTGATCCAGGATTATGACTATATCTGGGGATTTGCCACGGCTACCGCAGAAGAAGCGCTGGAACTTCGACATGCAGGAATCACCAAGCCTGTCCTGATCCTTGGCCTTGTGTTTGAGGAATACTATGAGGAACTTGCTGCGAATGATGTCCGGATCACAATATCGGATCTTAACACAGCAGTAGAATATGCAAAAGCTGGTGCACGCATTGGAAAAAATGTACATATTCATCTGGCTCTGGATACGGGAATGACAAGGATCGGATATGCGGATATTCCGGAAAACGCAGTAAAGATCGAAGAAATCTCAAAAATCCCGAATCTGGTGATCGAGGGAATGTTTACCCATTTTGCCAGAGCGGATGAGTTTGACCGGTCTCCGGCACTGGTGCAGCTTGACCGTTATCTCCGTTTTGCTGATCTTCTGGAGAAGAGAGGCGTTCATATTCCGGTACGCCATTGTTCCAACAGTGCGGGTATCATCCGTGTGCCGGAGGCAAATCTTAATGTAGTCCGCGCCGGTATCACGATCTACGGTATCTATCCATCCGAAGAAGTGGAGCGGGATATTGTGAAGCTGACTCCTGCCATGGAATTAAAAAGCCATGTATCCTATGTGAAAAATGTGGAGCGTGGGACTGCGGTAAGTTATGGCGGAACTTTTGTTACGGAGCGTTTTACCAGAATGGCAACGATTCCGGTAGGTTATGCGGACGGATATCCCAGACAGCTTTCCAATAAAGGCTGGGTCCTGATCCATGGCAAAAAAGCTCCGATCCTTGGTCGTGTCTGTATGGACCAGTTTATGGTGGATGTTACAGATATCCCGGAGGTAAAAGCCGGTGATGAGGTGACACTGATGGGAAGAGATGGAGATGAATTCATCAGTGTGGAAACTCTGGGTGATCTTTCCGGAAGATTTTCCTATGAGTTTGTCTGTGAGATCAGCAAACGAGTTCCAAGGATTTATATCAAAGACGGAAAGGAATGCGGAGAAGAAGAGAGCTTTTTCCAGTAAATTTATAGATTTCAGATTTATTAAGACTTCGAACCAGGCAGAAGTCCGGTAAAAAAGTATCACGCATGGTATACACAGAGGAATTGTGGAAATACTTATCTGTAAAAAGGAATACGGCTTATAAAAAAGTCGGACCAGAATCGGAGTGTGAATTGTGTGGTTATAAAAAGAGGGGATATTTTTTACGCGGACTTAAGGCCTGTTGTAGGCAGTGAACAGGGGGGAATACGGCCGGTGCTGATCATTCAGAACGATGTGGGCAACCGACACAGCCCCACAGTGATCTGTGCGGCGATTACATCCAAAATGAACAAGGCAAAACTGCCGACACATATTGAGATCGATGCATCTGCTTATGGGATCGAGAAGGATTCCGTGATCCTTCTGGAACAGCTTCGCACCATTGATAAACGGCGGCTGAAAGATAAGGTGTGTCATCTGGACAGTGTTATGCTTGATAAGGTGAATCATGCACTTGAGATCAGCCTGGAACTTACATTTTAGGGCGATTTCATGGGATTTTTGACAGGTTTGGATTCTGATTCTTGACGAAATCTTCCATAAGTGCTATATTAAACCGAGTTGCAATTATGTAAAACGGTACCCGGAACAAGCAAGGGCACGAAAGAAAATATACGGTAACAAGGAGAGGAAGATAACATGTCAGGACATTCAAAATTTGCCAACATCAAACATAAGAAAGAGAAAAATGATGCCAAGAAGGGTAAGATCTTCACAGTCATCGGCCGTGAGATCGTTATGGCCGTAAAGGCCGGCGGTTCGGATCCTGCAAACAACAGCAAACTTCGTGATGTCATCGCAAAAGCAAAAGCAAACAATATGCCGAACGATACCATCGACCGTGGAATCAAGAAGGCAGCAGGTGCTGATTCTGCAGATAGCTATGAGAAAGCTGTATACGAAGGATATGGCCCGAACGGTGTTGCCATTATCGTGGAGACTCTTACAGATAATAAGAACCGTACTGCCGGTAATGTACGTAACGCTTTTACCAAGGGTAACGGAAGCATCGGAACCCAGGGATGCGTATCCTTTATGTTCGATCAGAAAGGCCAGATCATCATCGACAAAGAAGAGCTTGAAGATGAGTGCGGTGAGATGGATGCGGACGAGCTGATGATGACAGCTCTGGACGCAGGTGCAGAGGACTTCAGTGAGGAGGAAGACAGCTTCGAGATTCTCACAGATCCGGATGATTTCAGCGCTGTACGTGAGGCTCTTGAGAAAGCCGGAATTCCGCTTATGGAGGCGCAGATCGCCATGATCCCGCAGACCTACGTAGAGCTCACCGATGACCAGGCGATCAAGGATCTCCACAGAACACTGGATCTTCTTGATGAGGATGATGATGTTACTGATGTATGGACAAACTGGGACGAGTGATCTCTGAATAGAAAGTAATATTTTGCATATAATACCTCCAGAATTTCAGATTCCGGAGGTATTTTTTATGGAAAAAAATAAAGAAGAGGGAAAACAGAAGGAACTGGACCGTGAAGAAAGCCAGGATAAGCAGATCCAGGAAACCGGACAGGTCGTGCTGGATGGAAATTCCCGGAAACATAAGGTGGAACTTCTGACAGTGATCGGGGAGATCGAAGGCCATGAATCTGCGCCGTCACACAGCAAAACTACCAAGTATGAACATGTATTGCCAAAACTGGCCCTGATCGAGGACGATGAGGAAATCGAGGGACTTCTGATCCTTTTAAACACAGTGGGCGGCGATGTGGAAGCGGGGCTGGCCATTGCGGAGATGATCGCATCTTTAAGTATTCCCACGGTTTCCCTTGTGCTGGGCGGCGGACATTCCATAGGAGTTCCCATGGCGGTTTCCGCAGACTATTCTTTTATCGTGCCAAGTGCTACCATGGTCATCCATCCGGTGCGCCAGAACGGAATGTTCATCGGTGTGGCGCAGACGTACCGCAATATGGAAAAGATCCAGGATCGCATCACGGCCTTTGTATCGAAACATTCAGGGATTACCAGAGAACGGATGGAGGAACTGATGCTGGATACTTCTCAGCTGGTAAAAGACGTGGGGACCATGCTGGAAGGAGAACAGGCAGTGAAGGAAGGGGTGATTGATGAAGTTGGCGGGATCCGGGAGGCGCTGGATAAACTGTATGCCCTGATCGAAGAGCGAAAATTACAGAAATGATCGTTTTTTTATGCGATTTTTGGTTATATTGATTAAACATGACTAACGTGGTTGCGCTGTGCCGTGGTAAAGAAAATCGACGGAAATTGTAAATCTCCCCTTGCCATATGCGGATTTTTAGCGTATTATTAATAAAGGTTTATAATTTGCGCGAGGAGGAAGACCATGTATAAGGTTTTAAAAGCTGAAACGCTGGCAGCTAAGATCCATCTTATGGTTGTGCATGCACCACGTGTGGCAAGCCACTGTCTGCCAGGACAATTTATCATTGCGAAACTTGATGAGAAGGGCGAGAGAATCCCGCTCACAATCTGTGATTACGATCGCGAGGCTGGTACGATCACTATCGTATTCCAGGAGATCGGAGCATCTACGATCAAGATGTCTGCTCTGAAAGAGGGAGACTCTTTCCGTGATTTCGTAGGACCTCTTGGATGTCCATCTGAGTTCGTACACGAGGATATCGAAGAACTTAAGAAAAAGAAAATGGTATTCGTAGCCGGTGGTGTTGGTACTGCACCTGTTTATCCGCAGGTTAAATGGCTTCATGAGCACGGTATCACAGCAGATGTTATCCTTGGTTCCAAGACAAAGGATATGGTTATCCTTGAGAAAGAGCTTGCATCTGTTTCCAATCTCTACGTTACAACAGATGATGGTTCCTATGGCCGTTCCGGTATGGTAACCAAGACTCTTGAGGATCTTGTAACAAACGAAGGCAAACATTATGATGTCTGTGTAGCGATCGGACCGATGATCATGATGAAATTCGTCTGTCTTCTTACCAAGAAACTTGGTATCCACACAATTGTCAGCATGAACCCGATCATGGTTGACGGAACCGGTATGTGCGGTGCCTGTCGTCTTCAGGTCGGCGATGAGATTAAATTTGCCTGTGTAGACGGACCGGAGTTCGACGGACATCTCGTTGACTTTGATCAGGCTATGAAGAGAAGTCAGATGTATAAGACCCAGGAGGGACGTGCATTACTGAAACTTCAGGAAGGCGATACCCACCACGGTGGATGCGGACAGTGCGGAGGTGACAAGTAATGGCAGATGCAAAAATGTTAAAAAAAGTTCCTGTAAGAGAGCAGGATCCGAAGGTACGTGCGACAAACTTCGAGGAAGTATGTCTTGGATATAATCAGGAAGAGGCAATGGAAGAGGCACAGAGATGTCTCGGATGTAAGAAACCGAAATGTGTAGAGGGATGTCCGGTATCCATCAATATTCCTGGATTTATCGAACACATCAAAGAGGGCAACATGGAAGAAGCTTACAAAGTGATCGGATTATCTTCCGCACTTCCGGCTATCTGTGGTCGTGTCTGCCCACAGGAATCCCAGTGTGAGGGACAGTGTATCCGTGGCAAAAAAGGCGAGGCTGTTTCCATCGGCAAGCTTGAGAGATTTGTTGCTGACTATGCTCTGGAGCATGATATCAAACCTGCAGGAGCAGAGGTTAAGAACGGACATAAAGTTGCAGTCATCGGTTCCGGCCCTTCAGGACTTACCTGTGCAGGTGACCTTGCAAAAGCTGGTTACGATGTGACTGTATTCGAGGCTCTTCATGAACTGGGCGGTGTTCTTGTTTACGGTATTCCGGAGTTCCGTCTTCCGAAACAGAAAGTCGTTAAGAAAGAGATCGAGAAAGTTAAAGAGCTTGGCGTTAAATTCGAGACAAACGTTGTTATCGGTAAATCCACAACGATCGATCAGCTGATCGAAGATGAGGGATTTGAGGCTGTATTCATCGGTTCCGGTGCAGGTCTTCCGATGTTCATGGGTATCCCGGGTGAGAATGCAAGCGGCGTATTCTCTGCAAACGAGTACCTGACAAGAAGCAACCTCATGAAAGCATTCGATGATTCTTACGATACACCGATCGCGGCAGGCAAGAAAGTTGCAGTTGTCGGCGGTGGTAACGTTGCTATGGATGCTGCAAGAACAGCTCTGAGACTTGGCGCTGAGGTACATATCGTATACAGAAGAAGTGAGGCAGAGCTTCCTGCACGAGCAGAGGAAGTTCATCACGCTAAGGAAGAGGGTATCATCTTTGATCTTCTTACCAATCCGAAGGAGATCCTTGTAGATGAGAACGGCCATGTAAATGGTATGAAGGTTGTCAAGATGGAGCTTGGCGAGCCGGATGCTTCCGGAAGAAGACGCCCGGTAGAGATTCCTGGTTCCGAGTATGACATGGATGTAGATACCGTTATCATGTCCCTTGGTACTTCACCGAACCCTCTGATCTCTTCCACAACCAAAGGCCTTGACATCAACAAGAGAAGATGTATCGTTGCCGAAGAAGAGACCGGTAAGACATCCAAAGACGGTGTATATGCCGGCGGAGATGCCGTTACAGGTGCAGCTACTGTAATCCTTGCTATGGGTGCAGGTAAAGCTGGTGCAAGAGGTATCGATGAATATCTGAAAAATAAATAAGTAAAAATTCTGTTCATAAGCAGATGAATAGGTCCTCCGACTGTTGCTTTTTGTTGCGGTCGGGGGATTTTTTTGCCTCAACACAAAAAAGAACACATGTTTGAAAGTTTTGCCAAGTGTGGATTGTAAGTTTTACTCAGTTATGCTATAATATGTTGGAAAAATTTTTAGAAAAGGAAATATCATTATGTCAGTGATACATGCGATTATATTAGGAATTATCCAGGGAATCACCGAATTTCTGCCTGTAAGCAGTTTTGGGCATCTCTGCGCAGTACAGGATCTTCTTGGTGGAAGCCGGGGTTCCGGCGTACTTTTTGAAGTGATGTTACATCTGGGCACCATGATAGCGCTGATCTTTGTTTTCCGGAAAGATATTAAGAAGATCGGAATAGAACTGATCGGAATGTTTCTGGATCTGATCGGAAATGCCAATATTTTTCTTTATAACAGGAGAACAGGAAAGAATTTAACCTATGCAAAGATTGTGAGCGGAACGTATCGGAAACTTACCGCGCTGATCTTTGTATCAACGATCCCCACCATTCTGATCGGATATCAGTGTAAACGTCTGGTAGTACGCAGTGCATCTTCTCATATGTTTTCCGGGATCGGGATCCTTCTTACCGGCGTGATCCTGCTGGTTGTGGATTACAGCAATATAAACGGTAATAAGGGCACGCGGGAAGCGAATTTCGGAGATGCCATGTGGATGGGAATATGCCAGGGAATTTCTGTGCTTCCAGGTCTTTCCAGATTTGGTCTTACGATCAGTGCAGGTCTTTTTTGCGGCCTCAGCCGGAAATTTGCGGTGAAGTATTCTCTGCTGATGAGCATACCTGCAGTGATCGGAGCTTTTTTTGTAGAAGCGGGAGAATTTACTGCTGTCAGCATGACAGTTGGAAAGGGTTTTACATATATTCTTGGAATGATCGTGGCTGGGGTTACCGGTTATCTGGTGATCCGTTTTATGCTTAAGCTTTCGAATCAGGTCAGACTGCGTTATTTTGCGTTTTATTCCTTTGCAGCCGGGATCCTTATTCTGGCAGCCAATTATATTTGATTTTAATCAACCGGGAGGAGTCTGACAATGGCAGCTTCAAAAACAACTAAAAAAAGAAAAAGTAAAACTGCGTCCAGACAGCAGGATACCGGTAATCGGTTTCAGACGGAAATTTTAATTCTTGTTATGTTTGCGGCCTGTCTGATCCTGATGATCAGTGCGTTTGGTATGGGCGGTATTGTGGGAAATGCGATCAGCAGTATCTGCTTTGGGATTATGGGGTTGTGTGCGTACCTTTTCCCCATCGTTCTGTTTGGAGGCGTTACTTTTCTGATCGTTAATAATAAGAATCGTCTTGCATATAAAAAGATTTTTGCAGGAATTGTATTTTTTATTTTTCTGTGCGGACTTTTACAGCTGCTTACAGAAAGATATACACCGAGTACGACCTTTGCGGATTATTATGCGCTCAGTTCAGAATACCACACTGGTGGCGGAGTGCTGGGAGGTGCTGTCTGCATTTCAACAGCATCTGCATTTGGCACAGTTGGGGGTGTAGTGATCATTGTTCTGGTATTGCTGGTGTCTATGATCATCATTACGCAGAGATCCTTTTTTGGATTTATGAATAAAATTCTGGATCTGTTCGCGGATGCTGCAAGAGAGGGACGTGAGGTATATCTGGAGGCACAGCCGGACAGAGAGAAACAGAAAGAACTCCGCAGAAAGATCCGGGCGGAGAAAAGGGCAGAGAAGATCCGACAGCTGGAGGAAGAACTGGAAGAGGAGGAACTGGCTCTTTCGGAAGAAAATCCGGCAAAAAAATCCGGAAAGCGTAAAACAAAATCCAAAAAAGCTGAGAAAGAGAGACAGGAGGCAGTAAGAGCCAACCGTAAAGGTGAGTTCAATCTTCCTTCTTTTCTTGATGAAGAAAAAGCTGCACTTCCAACTGAAGATACAGATCTGACGGAGGAGGCGGAAGAAGGAGAAATAAAACCTCCCAAGCAGAAACCTCTGGAATTTCAGATCCATCGTTCGCAGCCGCAGACACCACGGGAAGAAACAGAAGAGCCGGATTTTGAACGGGATATGCAGGAAGCGCAAGAGGATGACTATGATGGATACGAGGATGCGGATATTCCTCAGATGAGTCAGATATCATCCCAGAAGCAGAAATCCAGGACCGGAAAATCGTCAGCAAAAACAGAAAAGACATCCGTTCCGGATATCGACGATGAGACAGCAGCGCAGCCGGAAGAAACAGAGAGGATTTCTCATCCGTCCACCAGAAATCTGAAATCTTCCCAGGCGGAGATTGAGCATGGAATTAAAAATATCCAGCATGAGATCAGCAGCACGGAAATACCGGAGAAAAAACCATATCAGTATCCGCCTCTGAAACTGCTGAAACGTGGAGATGGAAAAGCCCAGGGGGATTCTGATGCGCATTTAAGAAAAACAGCCCAGAAACTTCAGGAGACACTTCATAATTTCGGAGTAAATGTAACAATTACCAATGTCAGCTGCGGACCTACGGTAACCCGCTATGAACTTCAGCCGGAAATGGGTGTGAAAGTCAGCAAGATCGTCGGACTTTCCGATGATATTAAACTGAACCTGGCAACGCCGGATATCCGTATTGAAGCGCCGATTCCGGGAAAAGCGGCTGTGGGAATCGAAGTCCCAAATAAAGAAAACAGTCCGGTTATGCTTCGGGATCTTCTGCAGTCCGACGAATTCAAAAATGCAAAATCCAAACTTTCCTTTGCAGCAGGTAAGGATATTGCCGGTAAACCGGTTGTAGCGGATATTGCCAAGATGCCGCATCTTCTGATCGCGGGAGCTACGGGTTCCGGTAAATCGGTATGTATCAATACCCTGATCATCAGCATTCTTTACAAGGCAACGCCGGATGAAGTGCGTTTGATCATGATCGATCCGAAGGTGGTAGAGCTGAGTGTATACAATGGAATCCCACATCTGTTCATTCCGGTTGTCACAGATCCGAAGAAAGCTGCAGGCGCATTGAACTGGGCCGTTTCCGAGATGACCAGCCGTTACAATGCTTTTGCGGAATATGGAGTACGTAATCTGGGTGAATATAACAAGAAAGTTGCCAATATGCGAGTGCCGGAAGGCGAGAAAGCTCCGGAAAAAATGCCACAGATCGTGATCATCGTGGACGAGCTTGCAGATCTTATGATGGTTGCACCCGGAGAGGTTGAGGATGCGATCTGCCGTCTGGCTCAGCTTGCACGTGCGGCGGGAATCCATCTGATCATTGCGACTCAGAGACCGTCTGTTAATGTTATTACAGGACTTATCAAGGCTAATATGCCGTCAAGGATCGCATTTTCGGTATCTTCCGGTGTGGATTCCAGAACCATTCTGGATATGAATGGTGCAGAAAAACTTCTTGGAAAGGGCGATATGCTGTTTTATCCTCAGGGATATCAGAAGCCGGCCAGACTGCAGGGCGCTTTTGTTTCCGACGAAGAAGTCAGCGCTGTTGTGGAATATGTCTCTGACAAAAATCAGGGTGCAGTTTATGATACTGCAATTGAAAAACAGGTGAACACAGCCAGTGCTCCCGGAGGAGCAGGCGGCGGCGACCGGGATGTGTATTTTACAGAAGCAGGCAAGTTTATTATTGAGAAAGAAAAAGCTTCTATCGGTATGCTCCAGCGTATGTTTAAGATCGGCTTTAATCGTGCGGCAAGAATCATGGATCAGCTTTGCGATGCCGGTGTCGTGGGACCGGAAGAAGGAACGAAACCCAGAAAGGTTCTTATGTCAGCAGAAGAATTTGAAAATTATCTGGAGGAGAACGGCGGATGAAGATCAGTATCCTGACAGTAGGAAAGATAAAAGAGAAATATTTAAGAGATGCGATCGCAGAGTATTCCAAGCGCCTTGGCCGTTACTGTAAGTTGGAGATCATAGAAGTATCCGATGAGAAGACACCGGATAATGCAAGTGAAACAGTGGAGGAGGCTATCCGTAAAAAAGAAGGAGAACGCCTTCTGAAATATATCCGTGATGATGCTTTTGTGATCACATTGGAGATTGCCGGGGAACAGCTTACTTCGGAGAAGTTTGCAAAAAAGATCAATACCCTCGGCATCCGTGGAGTCAGCCATATCCAGTTTGTGATCGGAGGTTCCATCGGCCTTGGAAAAGAAGTTCTTGCGAGATCAGATTATGCGCTGAGTTTTTCGAAGATGACTTTTCCACATCAGCTGATGCGTGTGATCCTTCTGGAACAGATCTACCGCAGTTACCGGATCATCAACGGAGAGCCATATCATAAATAAGAATGAGAGAGCGGCCTTTCACAGCTATCTGTGGAAGGCTGTTTTATATCTGAATTTCTACAGAAAAAGTAAAAATTGGCAAAAAAGATTGACGAAACTAACTCGTTATTGTATAACAAAGTTATAGATAATTAACTAATATCATGGCAGAGGGAGTTATTCGGTATGAAAAACAGAAAACGAAGATCAGCTGCAGTATTGGCCGCGGGTATGTCTGTATTACTGGGAGCAGGTACGATCACAGGTGCCACGGAGCAGACAGATGCAGATAACAGTATCCGCAAGGAAGAAACTGTTTATGTTAATACAGAGGCAGACGGGACAATAAAAGAGATTACCGTGTCAGAATGGCTTAAAAACGCAAAGACATTATCTGATTCGACAATCACGGATATTTCAGATTTAAGTGATATCAAAAATACAAAAGGTGATGAAGGTTTTACCCAGGATGGAAAAACGCTTACCTGGGAAACAGATGGAAGAGATATTCATTATGAAGGAAAAACAGAGAAAGATCTTCCAGTGACTTTTTCCTATGACGGAGTCTTCGCTTTCCGGGATTGATTACAGTACCATGGATGAGGGAACCAGGGCGGCGGTGCAGGCTGCACTTGAAGCAGTCCAGGCCGCCAGAAGCAGTGCGGACGGAATTGATACTTCCTCTCTGAAAGGACAGCCGTCAGATACTTCACCATTAAAAAATGCAGCAGATACATTGAAAAGTACTGCATCTTCCACAAGTACTGCCGCACAGAAAACGCAGGGTGCTGTTCAGAGTCTGAATGCACTGGCAGATACCGTGGATTCAACAGGAGGGGCGATCACAGAGCTTCATGATGCGGTCAATAAACTTGAACAGGAGGTACAGGATCTGGCAGGAGATGGCCAGAAGCTTAAAAATACCGGAAGTTCACTGGATGATCTTGGAAAACAGCTTTCTGATACGGTAAAAACTATGGATAATGCCCTTTCGGATCTTGGAAAGCAGCTTCCGGGAATTCAGACAGAGATCAGTACATTAAAAGATACGGCAGATACACTGTCTCAGAAAAATAAGAAAATTCAGTCTGGCTATCAGAGTAATCTTTCGGCAGCAGGAGAGCAGTTCGAAAAGAACGCAGATACGCTGGATACACTGGGAAATGCTGTGAATTCAGGAATTACCGATCTGCAGGGCAAAAAAAATAAAACCGCAGATTCGCTGATAAATGGAGCTTCCTCTCTGGAAAAGACAGGAAAAACACTGACAGCAGGAAGTAAACAGATTGAAGAAGCCCTTGCACAGCTTCAGAGCGGCGTTCTGGCACTTTCTTCAAACAGCAGTACTCTGACATCGGGAGCGGATCAGCTTGTTTCGTCAGGAAAACAACTGAACGATGGTGCCAGCCAGCTTGCATCTGGTGCCGGAAGTCTTGCGTCCGGAACTCAGGCTTTGAAGAGCGGAATGCAGACACTGTCATCTGGAGTGGGAACTTTGTCTGACGGCGCGGATAAGCTGAAAGATGCAAGCGGTCAGGTGCAGGAAGGAATCAGCAAGCTGAGTGAAGGTGCAAAGACTTTAAGTGACGGACAGACAAAGTTCTATAAAGAAGGTGTGAAAAAACTGGATGACGGTGTGAACAAAGATCTGAAGAATGTTATTGACCGTTTTAAAGCTCTGAAGGCGGAAGATGTTTCCTATGACAGTTTTACACAGCGTTCAGACGATATGGAGGGCAGTGTGAAATTTATTTATGAGACAGAACCTATAGAAATCAGCGACAAAGAATAAAAACGATAGGATCCTGATGAAACTGTGTGGATTGCGGTAAATATCTTGACAATTTCCGGATTTGTAGTATGATAAGAAAAGAGTAGCACTCGTATTAAAAGAGTGCTAATAAATACAGAAAGAAGGAAATAAACATGGCATTAAAACCAGTTGCAGACAGAGTAATCGTGAAATATTTTGAGACAGAGGATAAGACAGCATCCGGTATTGTTCTTCCGGACAGCTCCAAAGAGAAGACACAGCAGGCAGAAGTTATTGCTGTTGGTTCCGGTAAGATCGTAGACGGGAAAGAAGTTCCGATACAGGTAAAACCCGGCGACCGTGTAATCTACGGAAAATACACAGGAACTGAGATCAAATACGAAGGTGAGAAATATCTGGTCATCAATGCCGATGATATTATTGCTATTGTAAAAGACTGATGAAGAATTTTTACCGTAATTTTCTGAAATTATGCTCCATGCTGGTTTTGCAGAATGTAGTAACTTTAAGTGTCAACCTTGCTGACAACATTATGCTTGGTGCATTCAGCGAGACTGCATTATCCGGAGTAACCACTGTAAATCAGGTACAGTTCGTCTTTCAGCAGCTGCTCATGGCGCTGGGAGACGGACTTGTCATATTCGGAAGTCAGTACTGGGGAAAGAAAGAGACAGAACCGGTGAGAAAGATCAGTGCCTGGGCCATGCGCACAGGCATTTTTATTGCTCTCATCCTGTTTTTTCTGGCAAGCTTTTTTCCACGTCAGCTGCTGGGGCTTTTTACAACAGACCAGACAATTATTGAAGCCGGTCTTTCCTATCTTGCGATCATCCGTTTTACCTACTTTTTTTTTGCAGTGACACAGATTCTGCTGGCTACGCTGCGCTGTGTGGAAATCGCGGGGATCGCTTTCGGGCTTTCTGTCATGACTCTGATAATTAACTGCAGCATCGGTCACCATGGGAAAAACGATAGGTTCCGGAGATCTGAAGCTTGCAAAACTCTATTCCAAGAAACTTCAGAAACTTTTTGTATTCATGGGAATTATCTGCGGCGTGCTGCTTTTCTTTATCCGTATTCCGGTCTTAAGCCTTTACCAGCTTTCTCCGGAAACCAGAGAAATGGCGAATACATTTCTTATTATCTTAAGCGTGGTGATGGTGGGAATGTCTTATCAGATGCCTACCAATGGAGGCATTATTCGGGGAAGTGGCAGTATTGCCTATTCCATGAAGGTGGATCTGATCAGTACCTGGGCGATTGTGATCCCGTTATCCATGTTCATGGCATTTGTGGTCAAAGCATCACCGGCCATCGTTGTGTGCTGCCTCAATGCAGATCAGATCTTTAAGTGTGTACCTGCATTTCTGAAATGCAATTACGGGCACTGGATCAAAACCATGACAAATATTTCTTGACGCCTGTCTTGCCTGTAGGTAGAATAAAAGATAAGGTTTTATGTGCGAAAGGGAAATTCCGGATAGAATTTCAGGATAGGCTTGACAAAAATATGAGGATATAGTACCATCGTACATATATCATAGTAACTCAGTGGGAAAACGGGAATACCCGCTGAGCCAGAGGAGGAACAAAGAGATGAGAAAAAAAGTACTGGCAGCGCTTCTGGCAGCTGCAGTAGCAGGAACGACTGTTATGGCAGGAACAGCAGTATTTGCGGCAGAGAACACCGAAGGAGCCAAGGCTGCCGGCGGTAATATTACAATTGCAGAAACCACAGATCCTCAGAATATCAATCCACTGTATGTTGTGGATCAGACAAGTTTTGATATGATGCAGGCACTGTACAGCCCGTTTTTTGAGATCGTGAACGGAGAGATGTATTACGGAAACGGACTTTGTGAGAGCGTGACAGCCAATGAGGATGCCAGCGAGTTTACTCTGAAGCTGAAGGACGGACTGAAATGGCATGACGGTGAGCCGCTTACTGCTGATGATGTGGTATTTACCATGCAGGTTCTGGTAGATGAGAAACAGAATGTGCCATATTCTTCTTACGGATATGTGAATGATAAGGCGGTAGAGGCAGAAAAAATTGATGATCTTACTGTAAAACTTTCCCTTGGATCTTCTTCCGCAGGATTTCTTGGCGGTTTAAGCCAGGTTTACTGTATTCCGAAACACATTTATGAAGGTGTGGAGAATATCGGAGAGAGCGATCTGAACAATGAGCCGGTAGGAAACGGACCGTTTAAGTTCGAAGAGTACAAATCCGGTGAGTACCTTAAAGTAACAAAATTCGATGATTATTATGAAGATGTAAATCTGGATTCCATCACTTTCAAGATCGTTAAAGATTCCAGTTCCGCCAATGCGGCACTTGCAAGCGGTGATCTGGATGCACGTCTGATCAGCGCGGATGATTACGATACAGTCAGTGCATACGACAACGTAAATATCAATACCTACAATTCCGGACGTGTTAATGCCATGTTCATGAATGAGCTGAATGAAGATCTTCAGGATGTAAAGGTACGTCAGGCTATTGCATACGCACTGAATAAAGAGGAATTCTGTCAGTTTGCATTCATTTCCGAAGATTATGCAGAACCGGCGGATTCCCTGTTTACACCGGATACTCTTTATTATGCAAAACCGGACAATACCTATGACAATGATCCGGCCAAGGCACAGCAGCTTCTTTCCGAAGCAGGAAAGACATCTCTTTCTCTGAATCTGATGTATATCTCCACAGACAAGACTATGGAGAGTGAGGCCCTGTATGTACAGTCTGCACTTGCAAATGTGGGAATCACGGTAAATCTTGTTCCGACAGACGAATCAACATTCAAGAATAAAACCAAGGATCCGGAATGTACAGATTATGACCTGGTATTAAGCTTTTATACTTTAGGTGAGGAACCAAGCCTTTATGCAGATATGTGTTCTTCTGACAGCCGTTCCAACTACTCCAAGATCAAGGATACGGATCTGGATGCACTGTGGGAAAAAGGAAACAGTACAGCAGATGAGACAGAGCGCAGTGACATATATAAAGAAATTCAGAATACTATCAACGATAATATGTATATTTATCCGATTGCGTATTCCAATGGATTCTATGCGGTAAATAAAGATTTCGGCGGATTTGATGAATGTCTGTTAAAGACGATTTATTATGATTATTCGAAGATCTACACACTGGAGAAATAAAACACAAATTTATAAAAGATAATCACGGAAAGGAAGTGGCTGACGCGTTTTTCGCGCCAGCCGATTTCCTGTTTTCGGGGAAAATAAAGGAGGTACATTTTGAAGAAAATCGCAAACCGTCTGGTACAGTGTATTCTGACACTGTTTATTGTCTCCGTTCTCTGTTTTGCACTGACAAAAGCAGCGCCCGGAGATCCGGTCCTGACTTATGTGGAGCCGAATATGAGTGAAGAATACATTCAGAATTTAAGGGAAAGCCTGGGTCTTACCAAGCCTCTTTATGAACAGTATTTTCTGTGGCTGGGAAGGATTTTTCACGGGAATTTCGGGAATTCCCTGATGAATAACCGTCCGGTACTGACACAGATGCTGGAACGTCTTCCGGCGACAGTGATCCTTATGGGAACCAGTATGCTGCTGGGATTTCTTATTGCTATTGTGCTGGGACTGTATTCCGGCAAAAATAAAAACGGAATTCTGGATAAAATCACCAGCCTTTTCTGCTATGTGGGAATTTCCATCCCTACTTTCTGGTTCGGTATCATGCTGATCTACCTGTTCAGTGTGCATCTTCATATCCTTCCAAGTATTGGTATGCATTCAGACGGGGACCGCTCTTTTGGAGATCTGGTGCTTCACATGGTGATGCCCTGTGCGGTGCTGACTTTTGCCAATGCATCCCAGTATATCCGGTATCTGAGAAGCAGTACCATTACGGAGATGTCCTCAGATTATGTTATGGTGCAGAAAGCCTATGGAATGAAAGAGTCCGGGATTCTGTTCCGCCATGTACTGAAAAATGCCATGCTTCCCATGATCACGGTTCTTGGAATGAGTTTGCAGTCACTGGTTTCCGGAGCCATTATTACAGAGCAGGTTTTTGCATGGCCGGGAATCGGACAGCTGGCGGTTACTGCCGTTATGCAGTATGACTATCCCCTGATCATGGGCATTACCATGTTTACAGCACTTCTTGTGGTGCTCGGAAATCTTTTGGCAGATGTTCTGTACGCTGTCTTTGATCCGAGAATCCGCAAGGCCGGATGTTAGGAGGTGAAGGGTCATGAGAGAAAATATCTGGAAAAACATTAAACTTGGTTTTAAGACAAATAAATTGGCAGTTGCAGGAGCAGTGGCTATCCTTCTTCTGGCACTGATCTCTATTTTTGCCTTTCTGTATCCGGTGGACCCCAATGCCATCAGCGCTACAGAGAGACTGAACGCCCCTTCTATGTCACATCTCTTTGGAACCGACGATATGGGAAGGGATTATTTGGCACGTTGTATTTATGGCGGAAGAGCTTCTCTTCTGGTTGGATTTCTGTCCATGATCCTTTCTACAGCCCTTGGAGTGATTGTGGGCTCCATCAGTGGATTTGTAGGAGGAACGGTGGATGCGGTACTGATGCGTCTGGTAGATGCACTGATGAGCCTTCCTACATTCCTGATCATGATCGTTATGAACGCTTTTCTGAAACCGGGTTTACAGAATATTGTCCTGATCATTGGATTTCTGACCTGGATGAACATTGCCAGGATCGTCCGCGGTGAGACGATTTCCCTGAATGAGAGAGAATATGTTATTTATGCAAAGATTTCCGGACAGAAAAAGTTTTCCACAATTGTGCATCATATTCTTCCGAATATCATGCCGACCATTATTGTTGCCGCAACTATGAATATTGCAAACGCGATCCTGATGGAGTCCGCACTGAGCTTTTTCGGCCTGGGCATCCAGCCGCCCACAGCTTCCTGGGGAAGCATGCTCAGCAATGCACAGCGTTATATCCAGCAGGCTCCGTACCTTGCCATCTTTCCGGGTATTCTGATCCTGATCACGGTTATCAGTTTCAACTATCTGGGAGAAGTGTTGAGAAAAGTATTTGAGCCCAAGTAAGGAGGACATGCACAAATGGAAAAATTACTGGAAGTAAAAGATCTGAAAGTGTCTTTCTTTACGGATCTTGGAGAAACACAGGCAGTAAAAGATGCCGGGTTTGCCATTGAAGAGGGAGATTTTTTCGGAATTGTAGGTGAATCCGGAAGTGGAAAAAGTGTAACAACGAAATCCATGCTCCGTCTTGGCCCGTCCAACTGCAGGATTATGGGAGGAGAAATCCTTTTTCAGGGTGAGGATATTCTGAAAAAAAGTGAGGCAGAGCTCCGGGAAATCCGTGGTGGTGAGATTGCCATGATTTTTCAGGATTCTCTTTCTGCACTGAATCCGGTCTATACCGTAGGAAACAAGATGGTGGAGCTGATCCGCCGCCATACTTCCATGACAAAAAAAGAGGCAAAGGCCCGGGTGCTTGAGCTGCTGACAGCAGTAGGGATCACAGATCCGGAAAAAGCCATGCGTAGTTATCCCCATGAGCTTTCCGGTGGTATGCGCCAGCGTGTAATGATCGCCATGGCCATGAGCAGCAATCCGAAAGTTCTTATTGCCGATGAGCCTACGACAGCTCTGGATGTAACCATTCAGGCACAGATCCTTCATCTTCTTCTGGAACTTCAGAAAAAAAATAATATGAGTATCATTCTGATCACCCATGATCTGGGCGTTGTGGCACAGACCTGTAAGAGAGTAGCTGTTATGTGCGGGGGTTACGTGGTGGAAGAGGGAACGGTAGAGGAGATTTTTCTTAATCCGGGCCATCCGTATACCCAGGCACTGATCGCAAGTATGCCACGTGTGGGAGGAACTTTTGAACAGTTTCTGGAAAGAGATCTTTCTGATGGAAGCGGAAATTTATGTCCGTTTCTGAATCGCTGCAAATATGCGGATAAAACCTGCGAGGCCTGTCTTCCGAAATATTATGAATCTTCGGAGGAACATAAGATTCTCTGTCACAGAAGGGAGGAGGAAAAATGAGCAATTCTTTAATTGAAGTAAAAGATCTGAAAGTATATTTTAAACAGAAATCTCCGAAACTTCTGTCTTTTAAGCCGGGTATCCTGAAAGCCGTAGATCAGGTAAGCTTTTCCATTGAAAAGGGAAAAACTTTTGGTCTGGTAGGAGAGTCCGGAAGTGGAAAGTCTACCATTGGAAAAGCGATCCTCCGCTATCATAAGCCAACAGGCGGGGAGATCTTTTACGGAGGAACGGAGATTGGAGCCATGGGAGAAAAAGAACTCCTTCCATACCGCAAAAAAATGCAGTCTGTTTTTCAGGACCCGTATTCATCTCTGGATCCAAGCCATACCGTGCAGGATATTATCTGTGAGCCTATGGAAATCCATAAGCTGTATACTCCAAAAGAGCGGAAAGAACGTGCAAAAGAACTGATCCGGGTTGTTGGCCTTAAAGAGCAGGATCTTCTGAAATATCCTCATGAGTTTTCTGGTGGACAGAGACAGAGAATTTCCATTGCCAGGGCACTTTCCGTACAGCCGGAGTTTGTGGTCTGCGATGAGCCCATTTCCGCACTGGACGTTTCTCTCCAGGCGCAGATCGTTCAGATGCTTCAGGATCTTCAGGAAAAATACGGACTTACTTACCTGTTTATCAGCCATCAGCTGCAGGTGGTACAGAAAATCTGCGATGAGATCGGAGTTCTATATCTGGGAAATCTTATGGAAATCGCAGACGCGGATAAGCTCTATTCCAATCCGCTGCATCCTTATACAAAAATGCTGATCTCTTCCATTCCGGTACCGGACCCGAGAGTAAAAACACTGGACCAGATCGTGACAGATACCGGCGTACAGTCCCGCTCCATTGGTGGATGCCGGTTCCATAACCGCTGCCCGTGGTGTGAAGAGCGATGCAGACAGGAAGTTCCACTGCTTCGGGAAGCAGAGCCAGGACATCTGGTGGCCTGCCATAAATACTGATATCAGGAATTTCGGACAATATGAGAAGGGAAAAGAAAAAGGTGGAAAAAAATATATATGATAATTATCTGGCCATTCTGAGGGAAGAAATGGTTCCTGCCATGGGCTGCACGGAGCCGATTGCTCTGGCTTACGGTGCGGCAAGGGCAAGAGAAGTTCTTGGAAGAGAACCGGAGCATATTGTGGCAAAATGCTCCGGAAATATTATAAAGAATGTGCGCTGTGTCATCATTCCAAACTCCGGAGGATTAAAGGGGATTCCCGCAGGAGTGGTTCTTGGTGCGGTGGCAGGCGATGCATCGCTTGATATGGAGGTTCTCTCAAAAGTAACAGACGAGGGAAGAAAACGTTGCCGGGAACTTCTGGATGCGGATATCTGTAAAGTGGAACTTCTGGACACCCCGGTTGTACTTCATATTGTAATTGAAATGTGTGCAGGAGAAGATACTGTCTGTCTGGAGATCAAATACGATCACATTAATGTGACCAGAATTGAAAAAAACGGAGAAATCCTGCTGGATGCGGATCAGGCACTGGAAGAAAAAGAAGCGGCAGACCGCAGTCTTTTAAATCTGGAGGATATCCGGGAGTTTGCAGATACCGTAGAACTTTCTGATGTAAAAACTCTTCTGGATACCCAGATCAAAAGCAACATGGCCATTGCCCATGAGGGAATGACCGGAAAATACGGACTTGGGATCGGACGTGTGATCCGTGAAAATTATTCCCATGATATGCTTACCAGAATGCGAAGCCTTACCGCTGCGGCTTCCGAGGCGCGTATGGGCGGATGTGACATGCCGGTTGTCATTAACTCCGGAAGCGGAAATCAGGGAATCGCCTGTTCCGTCCCTCTGATCGTTTATGCGAGGGAAATGGAGCTGCCGGACTATAGTCTGTACCGGGCGCTTGTATTTTCCAATCTTCTTACTGTGTATCAGAAATATTATATTGGCAAACTATCGGCATTCTGTGGTGCGGTGTCTGCATCCTGTGCGGCAGGAGCAGCCATCACCTATATGGTAGGGGGAAGTATTTCCCAGATCAAAAAGACTATCGAAAATACTCTGGCGAACATTCCGGGAATCATCTGCGATGGAGCAAAGATCTCCTGTGCTGCCAAGATCGCGGCCAGTCTGGATGCGGCGTTTCTTGCTCATCATCTTGCCATGAACGGTCAGTCCTATGCTCCTTACACGGGAATTCTTCAGGAAGAAACAGCAGAAACCATCAGCTGTGTGGGGCAGATCGGAAAAGATGGAATGAAAGAAACAGACCGAGAAATTCTTAAGATCATGCTGGAACACTGAGGAAATTTCAGTTATACTGTTCTTAAAAGACGCCGGGGCGGAGACGGCACAGATTAACCGAATGCGGATGCTTTTATCCGCTTGACAAAGAAAAGGTTGGATTTATGGACAATGAATTAAGAATTGCAATACTGATCGATGCAGATAATGTATCAGACAAATATATCAAGATCATTGTGGATGAAGTGGCGAACATTGGTATCGCTACCTATAAACGAATCTATGGAGACTGGACCAGTGCCAGGCTTTCTTCCTGGAAAAATGTTCTTTTGGAGGATTCTATCATTCCCATTCAGCAGTACAGCTATACTACGGGAAAAAACGCCACGGATTCGGCCATGATCATTGATGCCATGGATATTCTCTATTCCGGAAATGTGGATGGATATTGTATTGTTTCTTCGGACAGTGACTTTACCAGACTGGCAGCAAGACTCCGGGAATCCGGAATGCTGGTTCTGGGCATGGGTGAGGAAAAGACGCCCAAACCTTTTATTTCCGCATGTAATCAGTTCAAATATCTGGATCTCCTTTACCGCAATCAGCAGGAAGAAGAGAAAAAAGAAGATCTGGAAACTGCGGCGGAGGCAAAGAAAGCAGAAAGCAGTAATAACAAACAGAACAGTTCCGGTTCAAAGAAAAATAAAGACTTAAAAAAAGTACGGAAAACCATTAATGCCATCATCGAGAAATTTTCTGACGAGGAAGGCTGGCTGTCTTCCGGACAGCTGGGCGATCAGCTGGGAAAACGTCTTCCGGATTTTGATGTGCGTAATTACGGGTATTCCAAGCTGACTCCGTTTATCAAATCCCTGGGCAGTTATGAAACCGGCAGGATTCCTACCGGCAGTGGCGGAAGGAAACAGATTTATTTCCGTATGAAGGAGGAACGGTAATGAAGAATTATATGGCACCCATGGAAGGTGTTACCAACTGGGTTTACCGCAATGCATATAATGAATGCTTTTATCCCATGGATAAATATTTTACCCCCTTTATTACCGCCAAGCCAAACAAGAGACTCAGCAGCAAGGAAATTAAAGAAGTGTCCCCTGACACAAACGGAAAGCTTCCGGTGGTTCCCCAGATCCTGACCAATAATGCGGAAGACTTTGTCAAAACCGCACATATTTTTCGGGATGAATATGGCCATAAAGAAGTGAACTTAAATCTTGGATGTCCTTCAGGAACCGTAACAGCCAAGGGAAAAGGGGCCGGATTTTTGGGAGAACCGGAAAAGCTTGACCGTTTTCTGGACGAGATCTTTGCTAACACAGGGATGGAGATTTCCATTAAGACGCGCGTGGGCACCGATTACGAGGAAGACTGGGAAAGACTTCTTGAAATTTACAGCAAATATCCAATAAAGGAGCTGATCATCCATCCACGCCTTCTGAAGGACCATTATAAGGGAACTCCGCGGTATGGATTATACGAAGAGGCACAGAGAAAAATCAAAGTTCCGCTGGGCTATAACGGAGATATTTTTTCCGTGGAAGCTTATCAGGAAATCCAGGAAAAATTTCCGGATGCGGACAGCTTCATGTACGGACGGGGGATCATTGCAAGGCCTTACCTTCTGGATGAAATTATGTGCGGAACCAGAATGAAAAAAGAAGACCGTCAGTCTCAGTATAAGCAGAAAATGCGCCAGTTCCATGACTGTCTTTATCGGGAGTATCAGGAGTACCTTTCCGGAGAACGAAATGTGCTTTTTCGTATGAAAGAACTGTGGAGCTATATGGCACCGGGATTTACCAATTACGCAAAATACCTCAAAAAGATCAAAAAATCCCAGCATTTGGGTGACTATGAGGCGGCAGTTATGAGCCTTTTTGGAGAACAGGAGATTTTGTAAGTATGGATATAAAAGAAAAATTTGAAGATTTTATTGCCCAGTATCCGATTTTTGAGTATCGTCTGCTGGACACAGCTGATATCAAAGTGCAGGAACGTGTACGGACAATCTGCAAACAGGAATGTGAGCGCTATGGCAGCACCTGGGCCTGTCCCCCGGCAGTAGGAGAACTTCCGGAATGTGAGAAAAAGATCCACAGTTTTCCACAGGCGATCTTTTTTTCCAGTGTGGCGGAAGTATCGGACATGATGAATATGGAAGAGATGCTTTCCACACGAATGGCACACGAAGATCTTACAGAAAAAGTCCGGGATTTTCTGGAGGGAGAAGGATATGAGACCTTTACTCTTTCCACGGAATCCTGTGATTACTGTAAACGATGTGCGTATCTGGATGGAAAACCCTGCCGTTTTCCGGAACATATGCATCCCTGTCTGGAAAGCTATGGTGTCGTGGTAAATGAGATCGTGGAACGGGAACAGATGGAATATAATCTGGGGGGAAATACCATTCTCTGGTTTTCCATGGTTCTGATCCGCAAATAATACATATGAAGAAATCCTCTGGCATAGATTAATGATAAATGCCGGAGGATTTTTTTATGAAAAAAATGTCGGAGTTTCTGGATCTGCCGGTGGAACCGGCGTTTCGTGAAACACAGGTGATCCTTACCGGAAAACGCCGGGCGATCGTTGAAAATTACAGGAATCTTCAGCGCTATACAAGAGAGGAGATCATAATTCTGACTCCGTCCGGCAGACTTGTGATCCATGGAAAACGCCTGGAAATTTCCTGTTATACAGCATTTGAAATGTGTGTCTGCGGACGGATCGAAAGCATTCTGCTTGAGGAGGGAAAGAAAAAATGATTCCTGGTTTTGTAAGACTGTCCGTTACAGGCGAACAGCGTGAACGGTTCCTGAATCTGTGCAAAAGCCGTGGGATAATGTTCAGGAGAATCGTTCAGACAGGAGAAAAAGAACTTCTGCTGACAATGCGGGTGAAAGATTTTTTTCTGATCGGTCCTCTTCGGAGGAAAACGGGTGTACATATTCATATCCTGAAAAAAAGAGGACCTGTTTTTTTTCTGCTGGCGTGCAGACGGAATAAACTCCTGCCGGCAGGAGTTCTGACGGTGATCGGAGTCCTTTTTTTTCTGTCCGGAAGGGTCTGGAACATTCATATAGAGGGGAATATTTTAAATCCTACGCCACAGCTGGTAGACTTTCTGGAAGAGAAAGGCATCTGTTGTGGAGTATCCAAAAAGAAGATCCACTGCAATGCACTGGCAGAAGAGATGCGGCGGGAGTTTCCGGAAATTACCTGGGTATCGGCAAAACTTTCCGGGACCAGGCTGGGTTTTGAAATCCGGGAAGGCGATACGAAATTATCTGAAGAAACATCAAAAGCTGCCTGCAGCCTTTTTTCAACTGTGGATGGAATTGTAGAGTCTGTGGTCACACGACAGGGCACTCCCCTGATCAAGAGTGGTGAAGAAGTAAAAAAGGGACAGGAACTGATTTCCGGTATTGTCAACATTACAGATGACAGTCAGGAGGTAGTCCGTTATGAGTATGTTCAGGCAGATGCAGATGTTTATGTACGTTATACCATTGATTATTATGATACATTTCCACTTACTATAGAGAAAAAAGTTTACAGGGAAAAAGGAAAATGGAGTTTTTTTATCCGAAATAAAAACTGGATCCTGGATCTGTCTCCTGCTGCGAAGAAGAATGAGGATCGTCTGATCTGTGAATATCCGTTTGTACCTTCTGAAAATTTTCGACTCCCCATTTCCGCGGGAATCATCACCACCAGAAAATATGAGATCAGAAAAGAAAAACTGACAGAAAAGGCCGCAAAAAAACAGGCCATTCAGAGGCTTTATATTTATGAAGAAAAATTAATAGAAAAAGGGGTTCAAATATCTGAAAATAATGTTAAAATAGAAATAAAACATCAGGATTGCGTCAGCAGAGGTTCTCTTACTGTCATAGAAAAGACAGGAAAGGAAGGCCCTACAGAAAGAAAGACGCAGCCGAAAGAAAGGACACCAGAGGATGGCTAGCAGCATTATCGAATTATATGTGGATGTGCCGGCAGACCGCCAGGCGAATATTTTCGGACAGTTTGACGAGCATCTGAAGCTGATCGAAAGAACTCTGAACGTAACCATGATCTTCCGGGATGGTTCTCTTAAAATCCTGGGAAGCCAGGAGGGAGCTACACAGGCGAAGGCGATCGTGGAGGAACTGAATACCCTTGCGGGCAGAGGCAATACCATCACACAGCAGAATGTGAATTATGCACTTTCTCTTGCCATGGAGAAGATCGGTTCCGTGATGGAGGAAATCGACAAGGACTTTATCTGTAATACCATACAGGGAAGACCCATTAAACCCAAGACACTTGGACAGAAGGATTATGTGGAACAGATCCGTAAGAAGATGATCGTATTTGGAGTGGGGCCTGCAGGAACCGGTAAGACATATCTTGCCATGGCTATGGCAGTAACCGCATTCCGCAATGAAGAAGTTTCCAGGATTATTCTTACCAGACCTGCCATTGAAGCCGGCGAGAAACTGGGATTTCTTCCGGGAGATCTCCAGAGTAAGGTCGATCCGTATCTTCGTCCCCTGTATGATGCACTTTATCAGATCATGGGGGCAGACAGCTTTGCAAAAAATATGGAAAAAGGCCTGATCGAGGTTGCTCCTCTTGCCTATATGCGAGGTCGTACTCTGGATAATGCATTTATCATTCTGGATGAAGCACAGAATACCACTCCTGCACAGATGAAGATGTTCCTGACACGAATCGGTTTTGGGTCCAAGGTTATCATCACAGGCGATGCTTCCCAGAAAGACCTTCCGAAAGATGCGGCGTCAGGCCTTGATGTGGCCATGAAGGTTTTGAAGAAGATTGATGATATCGGGTTCTGCCAGCTGACCAGCAAGGATGTTGTACGTCATCCCCTTGTACAGCAGATCGTGCAGGCCTACGATGATTATGAGAAAAAACAGAAACCTGCCAAATCCCGGAAAGATGACAGGTATGCTGTGAAGAATAAGGAGTACAGAAGATGACCATAAATATCGAATATGAAACAGACCAGGAGCTCGGGATCGATTATGCTGCCCTTGCATCCCAGGTTGCGGATAAGGTTCTGGAAATGGAGAAATGTCCTTATGATGGACAGGTCAATCTGGTTCTTACCGATAATGAGGAGATCAAGAGAGTAAACACAGAATTCCGGAATATCCAGGCCCCTACCGATGTATTGTCTTTTCCGATGATCCCTTTCGAAACCCCGGCAGACTATTCTGTAGTGGAAGAGGATGAATCTTATTTTGATCTGGACAGTGATGAACTCCTGCTGGGAGATATCATGATCTCAGTGCCGAAAGTTTTTGCCCAGGCAGAGGAGTACGGACATAGTGTTACAAGAGAATTCTGCTTTCTGGTTGCCCACAGCATGCTCCATCTTCTTGGGTATGATCATATGACAGAGGATGAGGCGAAAGTCATGGAAGCCAAGCAGGCGAATGCACTTAAAGAGCTGGGTATCAATCGATAAGACAGATCGGAAGACAGCGTAACCGCGAAAAAAGTTAAGCGGAAGATCTTTCCGCCGGAAGAAAAGGAGGTAATATATGAGAACGAAAAAGACAGGTATTCTGGCAGGTATTATGACAGCATGCATCTGTGTCGCTCAGAGCGTCCCTGCATTCGGAGCACAGCAGGATCTGGTAGGCTTTGAGCCGAATACAGGCAGTCAGGCAGAAACACAGGTAAAGAGCTATCTTACCGGTGAGAATGTTCCCGAGAGCATCGGACGCCGGCGGCCGGTTGCCGTTATGATGGGCAACAACAGTTCCGGTGCGCCGCAGAGTGGGATCAATCATGCCGGAGTTGTGTATGAAGCTCCGGTAGAGGGAAACATTACCCGTCTTATGGGAATTCTTGAAGATTACGATCAGCTGGAACGGATCGGGTCTGTACGCAGCTGCCGCGATTATTATCTCTTTTATGCCAATGAATTCAATGCGATTTACGCGCATTATGGACAGGCGGCTTATGCCCTGCCTTATCTGGAGCAGCATGTGATCGACAATCTCAACGGGATCCAGATGGGAAAACTGGCATTTTTCCGGACCAGTGACAGGAAGGCACCTCACAATGCCTATACAGATGCTGCACACCTTCAGGCTGGTATTGATGCCATGGGATACAGCCAGGAATATAAAGAAGACTACGAGGGACATTATCTTTTTGCGGAAGATGGGGTGGAAATCGTACCGGAGGATGGGATCACCGCTAATACAGTGAAACTGGATAATTTCACAGATAACCATCCATGGTATGAATACGATGAGACATCCGGGGAATACAAACGGTTCCAGTTCGGAAAGGAACATGTAGATCAGCTGGATAACCAGCAGATAACCTGCGATAATATTATCCTGCAGTATTCCTCATGCCCGGCTTACGACGGAAACGGATATCTGAACATTGATGCCATTTCCGGAGGAGAAGGTAAGTTTATTACCAGAGGAAAAGCCATCGATATCCGCTGGGAGAAAGATTCACCCTGGGGAATAACTCATTATTATGATGGAAATGAACAGGAGATCCGTTTAAATCAGGGAACTACCTGGGTTGAGATCGTACAGAACGACAGGATTGATTCTGTCACATATCAATAGAAAGCGGGAAGCGTATACAGCGAATCAGAGCCCGTATCATATAAAGAAAAAAGCAGATCCGGACAATAATATGGTTGGCCGGATCATGCAGTGAATATACAGGTATCAGGAGAATTGGAAACATGAATGCAAATTACAGAGAACGTCTGAAAGACAAGAAACGTATCGTAATCAAGATCGGATCTTCATCTTTGATCCATTCAGAAACAGGAAGACTGGATTTTCGTAAACTGGAGATCCTTGCAAGAGAACTCAGTGATCTTCACAACCAGGGGAAAGATGTGGTTCTGGTATCTTCCGGAGCCATTGCTGTGGGAGCAGCAGCTCTGGGAATGAAGGGAAAACCTGCTGAGCTTGAAAAGAAACAGGCATGTGCGGCAGTTGGCCAGGCCAGACTGATGACTATCTATCAGAAACTTTTTGGAGAATACAATCAGATGGTGGCGCAGATCCTGATGACCAAGAATACTATGGTCAATAATACCAACCGCAGGAATGCTCAGAATACCTTTAATCAGCTTCTGGCAGAGGGCGTGATCCCTATTGTAAATGAGAATGACTCTGTCTCTTCCTATGAATTCCAGAATCTGGTAAAATTCGGAGATAATGATACACTTTCTTCTGTAGTTGCGGCTCTGATCGGCGCGGATCTTCTGATCCTGATGTCTGACATTGACGGACTTTTCACGGACGATCCCAATTCCAATCCTGATGCCCGGTTTATTGACATTGTAGAAAATATGGATGACAATATGAGAAAACTTGGAAAATCTTCCACAGGAAGCAATGTGGGAACCGGTGGAATGGCAACCAAACTTACCGCTGCGATCATTGCAACAGCAGCCGGAGCGGACATGGTTATTGCCAATGGAAATGATTTCCATAATATCCACAGGATCGTGGAGGGTAAGAACTGCGGAACTTTGTTTGTTGGAAACAAGAAGGAAGAATTCTTCCTCATTGATTATATTGAGAAACTGCTGTAAGGAGAATAATTATTATGATGGACAATATCAAGATCGACAGAATCAACGCACTGGCACATAAACAGAAAAGTGTAGGCCTCACGGAAGAGGAAAAAGTAGAACAGGCGAAGCTGCGCAAAGAGTATCTGGATGCGGTAAAGGGAAGCCTTCGTGCACATCTGAATAATATCGATATCAAAGAAAAGGATGGCAGTATCACCAACCTGGGAGAAAAATATGGAAGAAAAAAAGGAAATTAGAAAAAGAATCTTTAAAGCCAGAAAAGAACATGATGATGCCTGGATTCAGGAAAAAAGCCATGTGATCACAGAGACACTGACGAAACTTCCGGAATACAGAAACGCAGAGCGGATCATGGCATATGCAGATTACAATCATGAAGTGATCACCCGTTATATGATCGAGCAGGCATGGAAAGATGGCAAAGAAGTGGCTGTACCGAAGGTATTCGGGAAAGATATGATATTTTATAAACTGACGGATTTTTCACAGCTGGAATCCGGTTATTTTGGAATTCCGGAGCCAAGGGAAGACGGAGAAACTGTTTCATGGGAAGATGCCATGATGATCATGCCGGGAGTTGCATTTGATGAGAAATGTGACCGTGTAGGCTATGGCGGCGGTTTTTATGATCGATTTCTGGAGAAACATCCGGGAATCTGCAGAGTTGCGGTAGGTTTTTCCTTCCAGATCCTTCCGGAAGTTCCCACAGAACCGACAGATATCCGGCCACAGGTTGTTGTTACCGAAGAAAAGATCTATCGCGATATGCAGTAAAATGCTGAAATGCAATAAAGAGACAGAAAGAAAGGCAGGAGTATTTGAAATGAATGAAATGCTTGAAAAACTGGGACAGAATGCAAAAGATGCAGAGACCGTTCTTCGAAATCTTTCTACAAATGATAAAAACAAAACCCTTGAAGCTGCAGCAGCAGCTCTTGTGGAGCACACAGAAGAAATTCTGAAAGCCAATGCCCTGGATGTGGAAAACGGAAGAAAAAATCAGATGTCAGAGGGCCTCATTGACCGTCTGATGCTGACACCGGAGCGTATTGAGGGAATGGCAGACGGACTTCGCCAGCTTACAGGTCTTGAAGATCCGATAGGAGAAGTTACCGGCATGAAAAAACGTCCCAACGGACTTATGATCGGACAGAAACGGGTACCACTAGGCGTGATCGGAATCATTTATGAGGCACGCCCAAATGTAACTTCTGATGCGTTCGGACTTTGCTTTAAAACCGGAAATGTTGTCATCCTGAAAGGTGGAAGTGATGCCATTCATTCCAATACCGCGATTGTGGAATGTATCCGTGAAGCCGTGAGATCCTGCGGGATTACTGAGAATGCGATCCAGCTGATCGAAGATACTTCCAGGGAGACAGCAGCAGAATTTATGAAGATGAACGCATATGTAGACGTTCTCATACCACGGGGAGGACGAGGCCTGATCAAAGCGGTCGTAAACCAGAGCACGATTCCGGTGATCGAGACAGGAACCGGCAACTGCCATATTTATGTGGATGAAACCGCAGATCTTCAGATGGCTGCTGATATTGTGATCAATGCCAAAACACAGCGTGTAGGTGTGTGCAATGCCTGCGAATCTCTTCTTGTAAACCGCAAGGTAAAGGACGCTTTTCTTCCGGTTCTGGCAGAGCGCCTGAAAGAGAAGCATGTGGAAGTGCGTGCGGATAAAGATGCCGGTGCACTGATGCCGGAATCTGTTCCTGCGACAGAAGAAGACTGGGGAACAGAATATCTGGATTATATTCTTTCTGTAAAAGTAGTGGATTCTGTAGAGGAAGCCATTGCACATATTAATAAATATAATACAAAACATTCAGAGGCGATCATTACCAATGATTACAGCCATGCTCAGAAATTCCTGGATGAGGTAGATGCGGCGGCCGTTTATGTGAACGCATCCACGCGGTTTACCGATGGAAATGAATTTGGGTTTGGTGCAGAGATTGGAATCAGCACTCAGAAACTTCATGCACGAGGACCAATGGGACTTCTTGCACTGACGACAACCAAATATATCATTTACGGAAACGGACAGGTCCGTCCGTAAGCGGATGCCCGGTAAAGCGGAGTGTTGCATCCGCTTTACTTTTTTTGGACGGTGTGCTATACTTTTTCTGATTATTGAATTGAATAGACAGATCAACTCGAACAGGAGGACTTATAAATGAAAAAAAAGCAACTTTTTGCAGTCCTGCTTGCCGGTTCCATGACAGTGGGAATGGCACCTGCCGCAGCATTTGCTGCTGAAGATACAGGCGCAGCAGCTGCCGAGGCCCAGGCTGCAGAGGAGAATACAGGAGCTGCAGATGGCACAGAGTTTGATGCCCAGACAAATGTAGACGGAGCGGACAGCCAGCAGGAAGATACAGATGGACAGGCGGATGCTCAGACTGATACAGATGCAGCAGCTGCCCAGGCGGCCGCAGATGCCGAGGCCCAGGCCGCTGCAGAAGCGCAGGCTCAGGCAGAAGCAGAAGCACAGGCTCAGGCCGAGGCTGCCCAGCAGCAGCTGGAACAGGAACAGGCGGCGGCTGCTGCGGAGACAGCGGAGCAGGGAACTGTGGTAAAAAGTGAAGAAGAACTTCAGAAAGTTATCAATGAAGCTCCGGAACTGAGTGATACGACGAATGTACAGGAGTCAGATCTTACAAAGATTATTATCAGTGGAACGATTTCCCTTACAAACACTGTTACAATTCCGGCAAATAAAGGAATTGCAATTGTCGGAGAAGATGAGAATGCCAAAATTGAGCGTGCGGACAGCTATGCCGGCAATCTTTTCGAGGTAAACGGTATCCTTTACATGGCAAAGAGAGATGTTGCGGAAGGAGCCGGAACACTCTCTGTTGATGGTTCCGTTGAAGGTGAAACACAGGTGACAGGTTCTCTGGTCCATGTAGCATCCGGTGCGAAATTTGCCATGACAACAGGCATTACTCTTACCAATAATACGACAACTGCAAGAGGAGCAGCTATTTTTAATGAAGGTGGAACTGTTCAGATCACAGGCGGTCAGATCAGTAACAATCATTCTGATGGTGGAGCTGTCTACAGTACAGGTATGATCCTTGTAAAGAAAGGTGACGGAGCAGCAGATACTGAGCCAACGATCACCGGAAATACAAAGACAGACGGCCAGACAGCAGCCAATGTAGTGCTTGCAGGTACAGACGGAAAAATTGTTGTCAATGGAGAGATCACGTCTCCAAAGATCGGTTTTTCTGTAGAAAATGCGGCAGAGAATTATGTTGCTATCGCAAAATCTGAAGATGTCACAGATGAAGCTTTTAAAGCAGCGCTTGGCGTTCTGGCTCCACAGTATGAGGGAGATAAGAATTTTAAAGTAGATACCACTACAGGAGCACTCGTCTCCAACAGACCGACCGTTAAGATCACAGACTCTACATGGAAGAACGGATCAACTACCGCAACAGCAACGATCACCTCAGATAAAGACGGTACATACTACTATAAATGGGTTGCGAAAGGTGCAGCAGCTCCATCCATAGATGACGCCACTGAGGGCGTAGCGATCGCAGCTGGAGAAACAGCAAGCGTTTCTCTTAAGAACCTTACAGGCGGCGCAGTTGATCTCTATGTATGGGTAAAAGCAACGGATGGATCTGTAAATGCAGAGCCTGCAAAAAAGACCATTACACAGACTGCGGCTCCGGTTACCAAACCAGTTATAAAAGCCGTTGGCTCCAAGTGGTCAAGCCGTACAAAGGTATCCATAACCCTGAATACTACCAAAGCAGGAACCTGTTATTATAAATGGGTAGTACGTGGTAAAACTGCAAAAAATGATAAAAAGAACAAAGTTGATGTTTCCAAAGCAGGTAATTTCTCAATCCCGCTGGATAAGCTTGATTCCAAGAACAAGATTGATCTTCTGGTATGGTTCGAGGATAAAGACAAACAGGAAGTCTCCAAGAGGATCAAACTGCTTGAATCCAAACGTCCGAAAGAAACCACTACCACGAAAGCGTCTCTCCGTTGGACCGGATTAAGCTGGCGTGATCATTCTTCCGCTACGGTTACCTGTATCATCGGTGCAGATGGTGTATGTAACTACACCTGGAAAGTAAAAGGATCCGATAAAGACGGTGGAAGCGGAAGCATAAATATCAAAGCGGATAAATCCTTTAATATCGAACTTAATAATCTTCCGGATAAAGAAATTGAAGTATACCTCACAGCGAAAGATTCCAAGGGAAAAGATATTGATTTACAGACAACGATCAATGGTGTTGTAAAAACAGCAAAATCCTTTAAGATTACACTGTCTCAGTCTTCAAGACCGGCAACTCCGACACCATCTCCGACTAATGTACCGGGAGCAAATATTCCGCCTGTAACAGACAGTATTGTGCAGGGACTGGATGATGCACTTCAGTTCTATCCGAATACCTTCTATGATTTTACGGTTATCGGTGCAGGAACGACAAATCCGAATCCAAATGAGGGTGATGTGAAGTGGGTTCCGCTTTACTGGAGCACTGCTGCCAATCCAACTGCCAAACAGCAGCATACAGCATGGAAGATCGGCTCTACCAAAGGAATTAAAAAAGCAGATACTTACAATCTGTATGTATTCTTCCAGAAATATGTTTACACCAATGGTAACTGGCAGCCGCTTGATACCATCGAGTCTGCGGTATATCAGTTCAAATCTGCAGAGTTAACTCCGTCGGGAACTCCTGGTGCGGATGGTACAGACGGTCAGACAGGTACAGATCCGGATGCAACGGTAACAGGAGAGGCATCAGCAACTTCCTCCAATGGAGGTAATGGAAGTACTTCCAGAAGTGCGGTATCTACAGCCGATAATTCACCGATCGGAACAATGTCAGCACTTGCCGTGGCATCACTTCTTGCAGGCGGATATGTAATTGTGAGAAGAAGAAAAAAAGATATCTGATCACGGAATAGGATAACAAAGATATAACAAAAATCACCGGTTTCTCAATCTTCAGAGAAGCCGGTGATTTTTTGTCAGATATATAATTGTTATTCGGTTATGAGCAAGTAGCGAATATGGCTTGCGATCTGCTTGACAAGTTTTGTTCAATGAGCAGAAACCATCAGTTGCAGAGCATGGTTACAGATTTTTCTTCTTATAGATAAACCAGGAAGCGGCAATGCTGAATGCAACAAGATAAGCTGCCAGGATCAGAATACTGATGTAGTTTACCGCACCGCCGGAAGCAATGGTACGGATCAGATGGCTGGTCTGCGACAAAGGAAGTGCAGCCACGAAATTGCCGAGAAATCCCGGAATCTTTTCTGTAGAGAAGAATGTGTTACACAGAAAAGCCATTGGCATAATGATATAGTTGGAAAAACGGGGCACATCCGCATGATTTTTCGCAAGGAAAGAAACGACAACTCCAATTGCGGAAAATACAGCACCATTTAAAAACATTACCAGCAAAGACCATCCATTGAAGACCAGTCCCGTTCCAATGGGCATAGTTAGCAGAAGAATGATTCCGCCTGCATAAAGACCGCGGAGACTGCCACCGATGATCTGACCTGCAATAAACTGCCACAGAGGAGTTGGCGAGATCATGACCTGGTCAAATGCCTTCTCGTAAAGACGCTGTACGTTTAAGTTTTGGGCAATTGCATTAAAACTTCCGTTCATAGTAGTCAGTGAAACGACTCCGGGGATCAGGAAGTTCAGATAAGGTTCCCCGTGGGAAGAGGTCTGTATTCCCATTCCGAAAACAATAAGATACATTAAAGGTGCGATCATGGCAGCCAGTGTGATCTTATAAAAATCTCTTCGAAATTCTACCCATTTTTCCCATAAAATAGTAAGTATTCCCATGATATTCATCGTCCATTCTATTAAATTAGTAATATGATATATGGCAGATCATCGCTGCATCAGGTGTCTGCCTGCACGTTCTACAAAAACATCTTCCAGAGTTGTTTCACGAAGGGTACACTGCCCGTCCAGAGAGGACAGAAAAGCAATAGCATCAGCTCTGCTGTGAAAATAGTGGCTTTTGGGACCTTCGGGAGTTTCCTGGTCAACGGTATATTTACCCAGACTTTCGATCAGACCGGAGGGCGTGTTGATCTCTTCCAGTTTGCCGTGATCCATAAGCGCTACCCGGTTGCAGAGAGACTGAGCTTCCTCCATATAATGAGTGGTTAAAAGAATGGTAAGATTTTTTCCGTTGAGCTGACGGAGAAGATTCCACATCTGCCGCCTGGAGAGCGCATCCATTCCTGCAGTAGGTTCATCCAGAAGAAGAATTTCGGGACTTGTGAGAAGAGCGCGGCATACCATGAGTTTTCGTTTCATTCCTCCGGAAAGCTTACGTACCGTACGTTTTCGAAAAGGAAGAAGTCCGCAGAAATCCAGAAGTTCTTCTGTTTTTTCTTTGATTTCTTTCCTGGGCATGAAATAAAGACGTCCCTGATATTCCATGATCTCATCCATATTCATATCCTGACGCATGGAATATTCCTGTGTGATCACACTGATCTTACGTTTCAGATCCGGTCGGTTGCGTCCCAATGTCTGTCCATTGATCAGGATCTCTCCGGCAGTGGGCAGAAGCAAAGTGGAAAGCAGACTGATCGTAGTAGTTTTGCCGGCACCATTGGGACCAAGAAGTCCAAAAAATTCGCCGGTTTCTATGCGAAGATCCAGAGAATCCACAGCAGTAAAACTGTCGAAGGTTTTGGTGAGATTTTTAGTTTCGATCATCTCTGTTCATTCCTTTCGTTTGTACACAAATTTCTCTCTATTATACTTGAAAGCAGGGAACATTTCAACAGGCGGAAGGGTTCTTTACAGAAAACATGCATTGTGCTATAGTGATACAAAAAGAACGGGAAAATGGAGAGAAAAGAAATGAAATACATGATAAAGATAATGCCGGTACTGTTTCTCGCACTGATGCTGGCAGGGCCGGTATCTGTGGCTGCGGCGCAGAAGGAAAATGGAATAGAAACAGATCTGGAGGATGGGGAATATTCCATACAGGTAGATCTGGAAGGTGGCAGTGGAAAAGCCAGTGTATCTTCTCCAACACTGATGCTGGTGAAGAATGGCAGAATGTATGCAGAACTTCAGTGGAGCAGTTCCAATTATGATTATATGATCGTTGACGGGGAGAAGTTCCAGAACGAAAGCGAAGAGGGCAGAAATTCTGTATTTACCATACCAGTTACTGCGTTGGATGATAAGATGGAAGTGATCGCAGATACACTGGCCATGGGGGCACCTCATGAAATTGATTATACGCTGACTTTTTATGAGGCTTCCATTGGATCAAAGGGGCAGCTGCCCCAGGAAGCCGCCAAGAGAGTGGTTGCGGTTGCCATGGTGATCATTGTAGGTGGCGGAATCCTGAATTATTTTGTGAATAAAAGGAATCGGTGTTAAGATACCGGTTCTTTTTTTATGCTTTCCCGCATACATAGATAATAAAATGACGGAAAGATCGGGGGAAAGAAAAGATGGAAACAGTACAGGAAAAAACCTATGAAAATATTTATTATCTGCTCTGGGAAGCGGCTCAGAGATATCAGAAATTCACACAGTTCCGTGTGATCGGAAAAAGCCACGATGACCGGATGATCCCCATGCTTGAAATAGGGACCGGAGATCTATGTATTTTCTGTATAGCTGGTTTTTCCGGAACAGATGGGCAGATGTCGGACAGGCTTGCGGAAACAGCAGTGGAACTTTGCCGGAATTATGAGTGTGGATGGACTGTTCAGGAATTTTATGAGGTGAGAAAACTTCTGGATCAGACAAGACTTTGTATTATTCCGGTAGTGAATCCGGATGGATATGAGATCTGCCGAAAAGGCTATGGAACTGTGCGTAATCCAATCTTTCGGCAGATGCTGAAAATGCAGGATGTTCCCTGTGATGAATTTGTGTGCAATGCCAGGGGAATGGATCCGGCTTTAAATTTTCCGACCAGTTTTTGCAACAGAAAAAAGATACACCAGCAGCCGGCAAGTGAAAATGAGACAAAAGCACTGATACGCATCTTTCAGGAATATGCAAGCAGGGGGCTCCTGGTTTTTTGCAGTTCAGGAAAAAAGATCATCTATTACAGGCAGGAACAGGGATTTTCTACTGGTCAGAAAGGCTATCGCCTGGCGCGTCATCTGAAAAAATGTACAAGAGGAAAACTGGAACGATATTCTATGGATTATGAGAAACAGTCGGACCGCAGAAATATGGGAAGGCCTGAACAGTTTTATGGCGAAACAATACATCAGCCGGCTTTTCGAATCGAAATTCCGGTTACAGGAAAAAACAGAGAAGAGGAGAAAAAAGAAATACAGGAGATCATGATGATTCCGCTGGAGTGCATTTATTCTCTTACGCAACAGTAATTGCCGGGAACTGCCGGAGTAAAAGACTGTGGCAGTTCCTTTCTGGAATTCTCTGGAAAGTCGGAATTTATGGTCGAATTTTGTCGGACGAATTTCGTTGACTTATCAGCAGTCCGGTTTTATAATAACAACATCTGAAACAGATCTTATTTTTATCTATAAGCGTCTTTATAAGACGAACTTTTCGGAACGGTTCCGTTCCATATGATATCCACAATTTTTATTGCGAAACAGACAGAAAGCAGGTTTTTATGGACCAGTATATTTGGGGCCGGTCGCCGCCAGATCTTTCGGACGATCGGGATAAAAAACTTCTTTTCCCACAGCAGGAAATCTTTGTCAAAATAGTATATAAAACAGAATATAGAAATGAAAATATTGTTTCGATGTATATTTAATGCAGCTTTGTTTTTGATGCTCATAGTTGCTATGGTACTTCTCCTTCCGGGTCTTTTCGGGATACGCCCATATGTGGTTTATTCCGGATCCATGGAACCGAAGATTCCAACAGGAGCCGTTGTTTTTACAAAAGAAGGAGCGTATTCCCCTGAAACGGGAGATATTATCACATTTCATAATGAAGATACCGTTGTTACACACAGAGTTGTGAAGAAAGAAGAAGGTACCTTTATCACAAAAGGCGACGCCAACAAGAACGCAGATCCGATTCCTGTGGCAAAGTCGCAGATCATCGGGCGGGTGGTCTTTTGCCTGCCTTATCTGGGCTATATCATATATTTTCTGAAAGCCCGGATCCCATTTACTGCCGTATGTATTATGGCAGGTCTGTCAGTGATCTCTGATCTGGCATATACCCCAAAAAAGAATAAAAAAAATTGCATGGAGGAATGAATTTATGATGAAAAACAGAAAAATGGTAAAAGGAATCGCACTTGGAGCAATGATCGCAGCACTGGCAGCTGGAGGAACTGCGGCATATCTTACAGATTTTGAAACAACTACCAACAGTTTTACAGTGGGTAAAGTAGATATTGAACTGGATGAACCAGGGTGGAAACCGGAAGAGAATACAAAGATTGTTCCTACTCAGGTGATCAAAAAAGATCCATATGTAAAGAATGTTGGCGTAAACGAAGCGTTTGTGTATCTGGAGGTGTCGGTGCCTGTCAGTGAAGTAATTACCGCGGCTCAGGACGGGACCAGAAATGCCCTGGCAAAAACAGAACTTTTCAGTTATGCAAAGAACAATGACTGGACACAGCTGGAAAAAAAGGAAATCGGACAGAATATGGTGTATACCTACGCTTACAACCATATTTTAAATCCGGGAGAAAAAACAACAACACTGTTTGACACAGTAACTTTTGCCAATATCATTGAAGGACAGCTGGATACACAGCAGCTGGATATGCCGGTGCGTGCTTATGCGATTCAGTCCATGAATACCGGGGATGACAGTACAACTGTTCTGGAACAGGCCAAGGCTGCATATCAGAAATATGTAAATCAGAATAAAGGACAGGCTGGTGGTGTCACCAGATGAAAAATCTGAAAATTTCTGTATGTTTTTTTCTTACTGCCGGTTTTCTTTTGACAGCAGGAACAGCTGCATATCTTTCCGCTTCTGATCAGAAAGTAAATACACTGGCAGTAGGACATGTGACAACAGAAATAGAAGAAAATTTTCCGGATCCGACTCCGACACCAGTGGAAGAGAATCCCTCCTATATTAAAGAAATCTGGACAGGAAACTTTTCCGGTGGTGAAAGAGGATTTCATGCGGATTGTTATGTGAGAATGGCTCTTTCCTACTCCAATTATGATGTTGGAAAAGGGGTGAAACTTCTTGGACTGGATACAGTAAACTGGCTGTATAACAATGAAGACGGGTATTATTACTATCGAAATGTTGTCACGGAAGGAGAGAAAACCACACCTTTATGCAGCGGATTCCGCATTGATTCGTCTAAGATCGATGATACATATAAGGACAGTATTACTGACTTTGAGATCAATGTGTATGAAGAATCGGTTCAGGCAGAAGGATTTTCTGATTTTGAAAGTGCCTGGAACTATTTTAAAAACCCGATATCTGCAGATACAGAGAGGAGTGAAAAGCTTGAAGAAATTTCTTAAATGGATACTGGCGGGAATTCTGACAGCTGGCAGTATTGCAATGTGTGTATCTGCGTATGGAAAATTTTCGGATTCAGTAACTGTGACGAACCATATTTCTACCGGTGATATCAATATTTCGATGAAAGAACTGGAAAAAAAGAATGGAAAAGAAATTTTGTATCAGAATCAGAAAATGGTCCTTCCTGGTGACAGGATATCCAAAATCCCAAGGATCACAAATCGTTCGGAACCGTGTTGGGTAAGAGTGAAGATCACGTATGCAGATAACCTGGAAAACCGAAAAGGATTAAATGACACCAATCTGACGGGAATGCCGAAATACTGGGTAAAAAAAGGTGCGTATTTTTACTGTACCAGAAAGCTGGAGCAGGGAGAAAGCGCAGATATCTTTACCGGAGTGACAATACCGGAAGAATGGACAGAACCTTATCAGGAGAAAAAACTGGGGATCACGATCGTGGCAGATGCCATTCAGGCTGCAAATTTTTCACCGGATTTTAATGCTATGTCGCCCTGGGGAAATCAGGAGATCCTGCGATGCATACATGATACCAACGGCCGGGTTGTAAAACGGAAGAGTCAGGTTAAGCTCAGGGTAGTATTTGAGAGAGACGCACATAAACTGATCGCGGCTCCGGAAGATTTCTTTGCAGGATTTTCTGCGGCAATGCCGGGAGATGTTCTTGAGGATTCTGTTAAGATCAAAAATGCAACGGAAAATACGGCGGAGATTTTTTTCCGCACTTCAGCGGAATGTAAGTCTGTGAAAGATCAGAAATTTCTGAAAAAGTTAAAGCTTGTGATATCAATGGATGGAAAGAAACTGTATTCCGGAGATCTTTTGGCTGTTTCTCTGAATAAAGCTGTTTCGCTGGGAATATTCCAACCGGGAAAATCCGGAGAAATGAAGTTCCAGATTACAGTTCCATCAGAGCTTAATAATGATTTTGCACTTCGTAACGGGGATGTAAAATGGATATTTTCCGTAGAAGAAGATCAAAAAGAAAAAATACAGCCATCTCAAACTCCTGCCGGGCAGTCCGAAAAAGAAGAAAATTCTGATGGATATTCCAGGAAAACAGGAGCTTCCTCCGGGAAAACAGCTCCGGTAAAAACAGGAGATGATACAGGAATCCGATTTTTCCTGATTTTGGAAGAAGTGGCCCTTCTTGCCGGAATTCTGGTACTCAGGAAAGGAGGAAGAAAAAATTGAAAAGAAAAATAACCGGTACATTGCTGGCACTGCTGATCTTTGGTTCCTCCATAGCTGCTTCTGCCAGTACGGTTATGGGAATCTCTTCAGAATATCTGCCAGAGATAGAGGAAGCTGTGGAAAATGAAGATCCAGAAGATGGTGGATCAGAAACAGAAAGTATACAGCAGGAACAAAATGTAGTTTCTGATACAGAAGAAACACTGGCACAGGGTGATTCCGAAACAGAGATTTCGGAAAATAAACAGTCTGGAAATTTTTCTGAAAATGATAAGAAAACAGCAGAAATTTTTTCAGAAGAAGAGCAGCAGTCCGGTGAGGAAGCGGATTTTGCGGTCTTTTCGGAGGAAAATGCAGATCTTCTGACCGGAAACAGCGAAGAAGCACAGGAACTGATCCAGGATATTGAAAATGGAGAAATGATTGCGTTTTCACCGGCTCTTGCGGAGAGTTTTACGCAGACGGAAAGTGCACAGGTAACGGCAGACGACAATGAGACTCTTGCGGTTACTGCGTTGGGTGCTTCTCAGTACTACCTGGATGTCTGGACAAGAGTTTACTGTGATGAAATCTGGACAGCTGCAAATGATTTCTGGGGATCCGGAAACCAGACCCGCATGGGCTGCACTTATCGATCCGTACACTATGTAGATGATACGGGAGCAGAAAAAGTTTCTCCCTTATATTGTCTGAAAGCCACAAAAGATGGCGTGGACAGCACTACACTGAAAAATGATGCAGTCAAAGTGCTGAAAAATTCTACAGTTCAGAAACTGCTGTATTTTGGATATGGCGGTCCGGGAGATCTGGGAACCAGTTATGATCCATCCTGCGGTCACATAAACTGGTCGAAATGGCAGAATCGATATGTTTTTACACACATTGCTCTTTCTAAAGCATATTTTAATGATTGTGGCTATGCGACAGAAACTGAGGTGGAGCATGTGGGAATCAACCGTTTCCTGAATAAGATCAGGACATTAACGATTCCACCCAGAAATAAAGCTGCTTTGTCTGTTTATGGAGAAAACGGCTGGATATCTGCAACTGGTCAGACAATTCCACTTAGTGTATTTCGATCGAGGCCGGACAATCTGCCGTATATACCGAATAGTATGAAAAACGGATTTCAGATGAGCCCGCTTTTGAAAATAACAGATGGAGGAAAAGCGGGAAATGGGATTATAATAACCAGGCCGGCCACAGCAACCTGGCAGCTTGCCTATTGGGAAAGTGCAGCAGACCGGGAAGCACATCTGACAAGTCCGAATATGATGAGTGGTACAAGTCTGACTCTGAAAGATGGGGCCCGCTTTTACCTGATCTTTCCACTGGAGACGTCAGCATCACAAAAGTATTCCTGTAAAATGCTGTTACAGCCGGTTTCTTATATTCTGGTAGATGGAAAATCACAGACAGGAAAAGATGGAGTGCAGGATTTTGGAGCATACGTATATCAGGGAACAAGAGGACAGCTCACGTTTTCAATGAAACCATCTGGTTACGGAAATGTAAAAATTACCAAGACAGAGGCTAATACCGGAAAAAAGATTGCAGGTGCACAGTATGCGATCTATGCGGCAGAAGCATTGAAGTCCGGTTACCGTACCAGATATAAAAAAGATCAGAGGATAGAGATCGGAACCACAGATAAAACGGGAGTTTACACATTTTCCAAATTGATTCCGGGTAAATATTATGTGAAAGAAATAAAGGCACCAACAGGCTATCTCTTAAGCACAGCGATTAAAAGTTTTACTGTTTTATCCGGAAAAACAACGGCTGTAAGTGTGACAGATATTATGGATATCAGTGGAACAGTTGTTATTACAAAAAAAGATGGTGATACCGGAGATCCGCTTGCCGGTGCGGCATTTACTTTATATGAATGGAGCAAGAAGACAGGAAGTTATGGAAAAACCGGAAAAGCACTGACTTATGACAAACAGAAGCGAACCTATAATTCGGAAAAATTTTCTTATACGGAGGATAATCAGGGAAAATTCCGCATCCGTGAGACAAAAGCACCTGTAAATTATACTGGAAACTGGCAGAAAGATATCAGGCTGACAGAGCCAGGAACAGCTAAAACCTTTACCTTTGAAGCCCTGAATTATCAGAAAAATAAAAGGAAAATTGAAATCCGGAAAACGGATGAAGAAACCGGAGATATTCTGGAAGATGCAGAGTTTACGCTGTATGAATACAGTGCTGCCAGGAAAGCGTATAAGACAACAGGAACAGTTCTGCAATATGACAGTGAACAGCAGCTTTATGTCAGTGAAGAACTTTTGCAGACAGCTGATAATACCGGAAAATTTAAAATAACAGAAACCAAGAATCCGAAAGGATATGAAGGAAAATGGGAACAGGAAGTAGATATATCAGATGAAAGCGTAAGTCTTTTTCTGGAAGTACAGAATAAAAAAGTACCAGAATATAAGGGAGTTATCCGCCTGAAAAAAACAGATGTATATACTGGAGAGCCGCTTACCGGAGCGGAATTTACAGTTTATCAGTGGAACCAGGAAAAGAAAGCCTATGAAGATGATCTGGGCGAAAAGAGAATTTTAAGATATGACAGCGACAGAGAATCGTACTATACGGAAGAACTTCTGATCACAGAGGAAAACGGTGGGAAGTTCCGGATCGTGGAAACAAAAAATCCGGAGAACTACAAAGGCAATTATGACAAAACCGTTGTTTTTGAGAAAAAAGAAGGTGTGTTGACGAGTGAGATTTTTCTGCAGGCCGAAAATACACCTGTGATCCTGCCTTTTGGAACGATTACTGTAATGAAGAAAATAAAAGAAGCGGATATTATCTGGGCGCATGGAAATCCAACATTTTTCTTTTCTGTAGAAGGAACAGATCTGGCGGGCGTTTCTCATCATTATGAAGATTATGTGACTTTTGTGCCAGACAGTTACGAAGTGGATGAAAATGGCTATGCCGTTGCCGCAGTTACATTTCAGAATATTCCCCTGGGTCAGTATACAGTCTGGGAAAAACCTGTTTTACGGTACTATCTGAAAGAAATCCTGGCAAATACAGAAAATGTCCGGATCGTGAAAGAAGCAGAGGCAGCCTATGGAAAAGATCCAAAAGAAATTGCCACAGGTGTTGCTGCCTTAACAATGGAAAACAGAGAGGCATCTCTTACTTTTGTGAATGAAAAAGCCAGATATGACAGGTATTCTCACAATGACTGTATAAAAAATACGATTCCCTTACTGTTTTCATAAGAAAGAGACCGGGAGAATGGAAGCAAAGAGCTTTTGTTCTCTTCGGTCTGTTTTGGGATTTCTGGCATATTTCAGGACAGAAGCCTTTAAAATAGAACAGAGAGAATTTTATAGGAGTGAGTTTATGAAATACAGCAGGATCAAAAAGAGTATAGTGGTATGGAGCATAGCACTGAATTTTATTTTCAGCCCTCTTGGTGTTCGGGGAGAACCTGACGAAACGCTGGAAAATTCAAATCAGAACCTTATTGAAGCACCAGGTGCGGTACTGATGGAGAAAGAGACAGGCACAGTGATCTATTCCAGAGATCCGGATACGAAAAGAAGCCCTGCAAGCATTACAAAAATTATGACGCTGATCCTGATCTTTGATGCCATTCGGGATGGCAGGCTGCATTTGGATGATACGATCACGACAAGCGCTTATGCGAAATCCATGGGCGGTTCCCAGGTATATCTGGAAGAAGGGGAAACACAAAAAGCAGAAACCATGATCAAATGTATTGTGATCGCATCCGGAAATGATGCCAGCGTGGCAATGGCAGAACATCTTGCAGGGACTGAGCAGGCCTTCGTGGAACAGATGAATCAGAGGGCAGAGAAACTTGGCATGAAGAACACACATTTTGTGGATTGTTGTGGGTTGACAGAATCAAAAGATCATTATACCACTCCTTATGATATTGCACTTATGAGCCGGGAACTGATCAGTCGGTATCCGGAAGTTCTTACATATTCGTCGGTATGGATGGAAGATATTACCCATGTAACCAGAAAAGGTTCCTCCAAATTTACTCTGACGAATACAAATAAACTGCTTCGGAGTTATGAAGGATGTATGGGACTGAAAACAGGAAGTACCAGTATTGCCAAATATTGTCTCAGTGCAGTGGCAAAAAGAAACGGGATTACACTGATCGCTTCTGTGATGGCAGCGCCGGACCCCAAAACAAGATTTCGTGATGCGGCTGCCCTTTTAAATTATGGCTTTTCAAAATGTATATTATATACAGATGATGTACCGGAAAAATTGAAACCTCTGAAGATCCGAAAGGGAGTAAAGCAGGAAGCCAGTCTTGTCTATAAAGGAAAATTCCGATATCTCAGTACAGATGGAACAAAACCGAATCATGTGAAAAAGAAAGTGGTTCTTCCAGAAGAACAGACTGCTCCGGTGAAAAAAGGAGAAAAAGCCGGAAAACAGGAATACTATCAGAATGGAAAGAAAATAGGAAGTATTGATATCCTGTATGGAGAGACAGTACAAAAAGCGGATTATCACGACTGGCTGAAACGTGCGGCATGGGAATATCTTTTATAGGCAGCATTTTGTAAATGCAAACATGTTTTTGACAAAAATGCCTGACAGGATGTATAATAAAGCGGATTGGAGAAATAACAGAACAGAGAAGGGATTTTGCATGAAAGAGATCAGAACAGAAGATGCAGTAGGACACATTCTGTGCCATGATATCACACAGATCATAAAAGATGAAAAAAAAGGCGTTCTTTTCAAAAAGGGGCATGTGGTAAAAGAAGACGATATACCGCTTTTGCTCTCAGTAGGAAAAGAACACCTTTTTGTCTGGGAAAAAAAAGAAGGAATCCTTCATGAAAATGAGGCGGCAGAAATTCTTTACAGAATCTGTGCGGGCGATTCCTTGAAAATGCATGGAACAGATATCAAAGAAGGTAAGATAGAAGTGGTATCAGAAATAGATGGTGTTCTGAAGATCCGACGAGAAGCACTTGTGGCAGTCAATTCTCTTGGAGAGATGATGATCGCATCCAGACATGGGGACTTTCCGGTAAAAAGAGGAAATAAGATCGCAGGGACCAGAATTATTCCTCTTGTGATCGAAAAAGAGAAAATGGACGCTGCCAAAGAAGCTGCAGGAGAGTATCCTGTTTTTGATATCCTGCCCTATCATCAAAAAAAAGTCGGTATTGTCACAACCGGAAGTGAGATCAGAAAAGGCCTGATCCGGGATACATTTACTCCTGTGCTGAAAGAAAAACTTTCTGAATTTCCAACTGAAATCATCGGGCAGGTAATGCCGGGTGATGACAAAGCACTGATCACAGAAGAAGTTCTTTCTTTTGCAGATGAGGGGGCGGATCTGATCATCTGTACCGGAGGAATGAGTGTGGATCCTGATGACCGAACCCCCGGAGGAATCCGTGATACGGGAGCGGAGATCATAACTTATGGCGCACCGGTACTTCCGGGAGCAATGCTTCTGGTGGCATATCTGAAACGGAATGGAAGACAGATTCCGGTACTCGGCCTTCCGGGATGTGTCATGTATGCAAAAAGGACAGTATTTGACCTGATCCTTCCGAGAATAATGGCAGATGATAAAATAAAAGCGGAAGAAATTAACGCACTTGGAGAAGGTGGACTCTGTCTGAACTGTCCGGTCTGTACATTCCCGAATTGTGGTTTTGGAAAATAAAATGAAAAAATTCAGAATAAAAAAATACCAGATTTATACGAATAAAATCCGGAATCTGGAAGGGATACGATTTGTTTTACTTGCAGATCTTCATGGATTTTCTTACGGAAGAGATAATGCCGGACTTATTGAAGCGATACGCAGGGAAAAACCGGATGCTGTACTGTCAGCCGGAGATATGGCGGTACGCACCTGTCCGGATACGCTGGTGACTGCATGCAAATTGCTGAAAGAGCTTGCACAGTATTTTCCGGTATATTATGCCCTGGGAAATCATGAATATAAAATGTCTCTTTCAGAAGAAAACGGAAAACAATACAGGATATATGAAAAAACGCTGAAAAAGGCGGGGGTGCATATTCTGAGAAATGAACATGAACATGCGATCCTGAAAGGAAACAGCATCTGTTTCTGGGGGCTGGAACTGCCTATTGAATATTATCATAAGCCAAGATCTCCCAAACTAAAAAAAGAAGTCATGGAAAAACTGATAGGAAAACCGGGAAGAAATGGAATGCAGGTTCTCCTGGCACATAACCCCAAATACGGAAAAACATATTATGAATGGGGGGCAGATATGATCTTGTCCGGACATTATCATGGAGGTGTTGTACGATTCAGTGAGCATCATGGGCTTTCTTCTCCTCAGTATCTGGTATTGCCGCCTTTCTGCTGCGGAGATTTTCATAAGGGAAACCAGCACATGTTTGTCAGTGCAGGACTTGGAGAGCATACGCTTCCTCTGAGGATACGCAACCCAAGAGAATTGCTGGTGATTGATGTAAAACCTTCCGAATAAATGAAATGAGGAAATGTTATGGCAATATCTGTTAAATTAAATGTGTTTGAGGGTCCGTTGGATCTGCTGCTGCATCTGATTGACAAAAACAAGATTGATATCTATGATATTCCTATTGTGGAGATCACAGACCAGTATATGGAATATCTGCATTCCATGGAGAAGGAAGATCTTGGCGTTATGAGCGAGTTTCTGGTCATGGCAGCTACTCTTCTGGATATCAAATGCAAAATGCTCCTTCCTAAAGAAATCAACGAAGAAGGTGAAGAGGAAGATCCGAGAGCAGAACTGGTGCAGAAACTTCTGGAATATAAGATGTACAAATATATGTCCTATGAATTAAGGGACAGACTCGGGGACGCGGCAGGAGTTTATTACCGGAAACAGGATCTTCCGGAGGAAGTGCTGCAATATGCACCACCATCTGATCCACAGGAACTCCTGCGGGGGCTGACACTGGAAAAGATGAGTGCGATTTATCAGAGCTTGATCCGCAGGCAGGAAAATAAAATTGATCCTATCCGAAGCAAATTTGGCCGGATCGAAAAAGAAGAAATTTCATTGTCAGACAAACTCCTGGAGATGCGGGACTATGCAAAAGAACATCGTAAATTCAGTTTTCGGCAGCTGATGGAAGATCAGCATTCCAGAGTACAGCTGATCGTTACGTTTCTTTCGATTTTGGAGCTGATGAAAATGGGACATGTTCATGCAGAACAGGCAGATCTTTTTGATGATATTCACATAGAAGTTATCACGGATCCGGAAACATGGAAGAATCTGACAGAGTTTGCGGAAGAATAACACAGCAGGAATGAGGACGATAAGTGGAAATCAAACGAATTGAAGGGGAAATTGAAGCGATTCTTTTTGCAATGGGCGAAGCAGTAGAATTAAGCCGTATTGCCAAAGCAATCCAGCAGGATGTTACAACAACAGAGAATATCATCCGCAATATGATGATTCATTATCAGGAGGAAGAACGGGGAATTCAGATTATTGAATTAGAGAATTCCTTTCAGCTTTGCACAAAAAAAGAATATTACGATTCCCTTATAAGGATTGCTGCACAGCCGAAAAAACCAACGTTGACAGATGTTATGCTTGAGACACTTTCGATCATTGCCTACAAACAGCCTGTCACAAAAGCAGAAATTGAAAAAATCCGTGGTGTGAAATGTGATCATGCCATTAATAAATTGATGGATTATGATCTGGTGAGAGAACTTGGCCGTCTGGATGCACCGGGACGTCCGATCCTTCTTGGAACAACGGAGGAATTTTTGCGCTGCTTTGGTGTTCAGGGCCTTGATGAACTTCCGGAAATGGATCCTGTTCAGCTGGAAGATTTTAAGGCGGAGGCTGAGGAAGAAATTCAGTTGAAACTGGATGTATAGAAAGCAGAAGACATTAACAGATACCAGCATCTGCTGTACAGCGGGAGGATTATGTCCACTTTATAAGCAAAAGAGGAGGAACAGAAAATGCCCACAACTTACACACATGATCTTTTTGGAAAAAGGGTTTGCCGAAAACTTCCTGAAAAATTGCAGCATCTGATCCGCAGCAATGGAAATCTGTATCGGATCGGACAGCATGGCCCGGATATTCTCTTTTATTATTTTATATCAAAAAATCCGGTGACACAGTATGGAGTAAAGATGCATGGAGAAAAAGCAAGGGAATTTTTTGAAAAAGGTATGGCCAGAGTCAGGAAAGAAAAAAATCCGGCACTGATGGCATATATGCTGGGATTTGGATGCCACTATATTCTGGATTCTACCTGTCACCCCTATGTAAACCAGGTAGCAAAAGAGGGCAAGATTTCCCATACACTTTTGGAAAAAGAATTTGACCGTATGCTGATGTATGAGACTGGAAAGAATCCTCTGCATTTTTATCCGTCCCACGGTATCCGCGCAAATTTTTTCAGTGCTTGGACGATTCATCAGGTACTGCCGGCTATTCGTACCTGGAATATTTACCTGTCACTGAAGATGATGAAGATTTTTACCTGTATTCTGGTATGCGATGATGGAGGAAGAAAGAAAAGACTTTCAGAACATGCTCTTTCTCCGGCAGGAAAGAAACGAGCTGCTTTTATCACAGAGTTTTTTATGAGCCCGGAACCGGAGGTTGATTGCAGAAAAGAACTTCTGAAACTGGACAGCCTTATGGAAGAAGCTCTGGAAAAAGCACCGGATATGCTTGAAGAACTCTCTGCGCTGGCAGTTCGTCCGGGACATCTTTCCGAACGATGGAATCTGACTTTTAATGGATAACAAGTTTGACAGATAAAAAGAGAAAGTTATATCACGGAGACACTTCTGCATAAAATTAAAAATATAATGGTTACTGCAAACAATTATAGAAATGTGTGTGGGGTGATCGTATGAAAAACAGGCGTATGGCCGCTGTCGTGCTGATGACAGCGGTCCTTATTATTCTGCAGATTTTTCCTGTGTGGGCAAAAGAGGAGCAGCTTTATGCACTCTCAGCGGTTCTTATGGACGGAGAAACCGGACGGGTGCTGTATGGAAAAGAAGCTTATAAAGGACGGCCCAATGCCAGTACTACAAAAGTCATGACCTGCATTCTGGCGCTGGAAATGGCTTCCGGAGACGATTATGTACAGGTTTCCAGAAATGCCGCATCACAGCCACAGACACACCTGGGAATGCGGGAAGGCCAGCAGTTTTATTTGGAAGATCTGTTATATTCGCTGATGCTGAAAAGCCATAATGATACGGCAGTAGCCATTGCAGAACATATTGGCGGCTCTGTGGAAAAGTTTGCGCTCCTGATGAATGAAAAAGCAAAATCACTGGGATGTACAGACACACATTTTGTAACGCCAAATGGGCTGGATGCAGAAGATGAAGGAGGAGTTCATCATACAACTGCCAGAGATCTGGCACTGATCATGGCATATGCCATAAAAAATGCGACATTTGTCCATATCACACAGACCAGGGATTATACATTCTCAGATATTTCCGGAAAGGAACATTATTCGGTTCATAATACCAATGCATTTCTGGATATGGAGACTGGTGTGATTTCCGGAAAAACCGGTTTCACCGGCAATGCCGGATACTGTTATGTCTGTGCTGTACGACAGGATGAAAAACTGTTTATTGTGGCACTGCTTGGATGTGGCTGGCCCGGAAACAGAAATTACAAATGGTCCGATACAAAAAAACTGCTGTCTTATGGCAGGGAAAATTACAGTTATGTGCTTCTCCCGGATCTTCCGGACCTTCCGGAAATCACAGTGACAGATGCTGTGCCGGAGGAAAACAGTCCATACCCGGAGAAAGATAAAGATTCAGCATATCCGGAACAATTGCAGAGGAGATTAAAAGTACATGCGTCTCTGCCGGAGAAAGAGCAGACGAAAAGATATCTTCTGAAAAAAACAGAAACAATTATATGGGAAACAGAACTTCCGGATAAAATAGCAGCACCTGTACGTGAAAATCAGAAGATCGGTACACTTCATGCAATGCTGAATGGAAAAGAAATAGTCTCCTGTTCTGTGACATCGAATGAAAAAATCGGCAGAATCACCTATAAATGGTATGTAAATAAGATTTTTCAGGATTATTTTCACTGATCGGTCGACCCCTGACATCTGTCAGGGGTTAATTTTTTAACATTCATGACGAAAAGTATTGAATTTTCGCTTAAAAAAAGGTACAATTATACTCGGCTGAATTTTTGGTTATATTAATAAAAAAATGGAGGGCATAGTATAATGAGTAATGCGACACAAAGCGTAGCGGCTGCAAGGATCAATTCCCTGCTTGACGCCAACAGTTTTGTTGAGATCGGACAGGCTGTCACAGCCAGAACTACAGATTTCAACATGACTGAAAAAAAGGCACCTTCAGACGGTGTGATCACCGGATATGGTGTGATTGACGGCAGCCTGGTATATGTATACAGCCAGGATGCATCTGTACTGAACGGAACAGTTGGTGAGATGCATGCCAAAAAGATCGCCAAAATTTATGATCTTGCTCTGAAAGTTGGAGCACCTGTTATTGGTCTTGTAGACTGTGCGGGACTTCGTCTTCAGGAGGCTACCGATGCACTTGAGGCATTTGGTGAGATCTATCTGAAACAGACACTGGCATCCGGTGTTATTCCACAGATCACTGCTGTTTTCGGAACATGCGGCGGTGGAATGGCAGTTGTACCGGCTCTTACAGACTTTACATTTGTAGAGGAGAAGAAGGGCAGACTGTTTGTAAACACTCCAAATGCGCTGGAGGGAAACAGAGTGGAAAAATGCGATTCAGCTTCCGCACAGTTCCAGAGTGAGGAGACAGGACTTGTTGACGGCATCGGAACAGAAGAGGAGATCCTTGGACAGATCCGTACACTGGTCAGCATGCTTCCGGAGAATAATGAAGACAATGACAGCTTCAAGGAATGCACAGATGACCTGAACAGAGTATGTGATGATATCGCAGGCTGCACAGGCGACACAGCAATCGCTCTTTCAAGAATCGCTGATAATGGTGAATTCTTTGAGACAAAGGCAGCTTACGGACAGGATATCGTAACAGGTTTTCTCCGCCTGAACGGAGCTACTGTTGGTGCAGTTGCAAACAGAAGTGAGTCTTATGACGCTGATGGTAATAAGACAGAGGTTTCTGATGGAACTCTTTCTTCCAGAGGCGCAAGAAAAGCAGCAGAGTTCGTAAAATTCTGTGACGCTTTCGAGATTCCGGTACTTACTCTTACCAACGTAACCGGATTTAAAGCCACTCTCTGCAACGAGAAGATGATGGCTAAATCCGTAGGTGAGATGGTACATGCTTTTGCATCTGCAACGGTACCGAAGGTAAATGTTGTGATCGGTAAAGCATATGGAACTGCATACGTTGCCATGAACAGCAAATCTGTGGGAGCAGATATGGTTTATGCATGGGATAGCGCAGAGATCGGTATGATGGATGCTTCTCTTGCAGCCAAGATCATGTATGAGGGAGCTGACGCTACTACACTGAACGAGAAAACAGCAGAGTATAAGGAGCTCCAGAACGGTATCGCATCTGCAGCAGCAAGAGGGTATGTGGATACTGTGATCAAAGCAGAAGATACAAGAAAATATGTAATCGGCGCTTTTGAGATGCTGTTCACAAAAAGGGAAGACCGTCCATCCAAAAAGCATGGAACAGTCTAAGTGAGGTGAGCGTATGAGACAGTTTTATAAAAAGATCTCTTCTGTCTGCATGGCATTCCTTTGCGTAGCCGCACTTCTGATCGGATGCACAGCTACTGCATGGGCTGCTGATGAGGTTGATGATTCTGTAAAGAGTCAGCTTGTTACAACAACAAAAGGCCTGACAGATGCGATCATCGCAATGTCCGAGGATGATATCCAGGGCTATCTGGAATCAGAGGATGCTTTCACACAGAGCGCAGCAAGCGCCTGGGACGGTTCCAGAGAAGAACTTGGTGAGAAAAAAGGTGATATCGATGAAAAAGATATCACAGTAGAGTATTCCGATGACCAGTACACCGTTGTTGTTCCGGTATCCTTCGAGAAAAACAAAGCGAATTTCACTTATGTATTTGATAAATCAGGAACACCGACTTCTCTTACTGTTGATGTGAATTATACACTGGCACAGAATATGGAGAAGGCAGCCCTGAACACACTGATGGGTCTTGGTACCGTATTTGTGATCCTGGCATTCCTGATCTTTGTGATCTCTCTTTTCAAATATATTCCTGGCCTTGTGGAAGGAAAGAAAAAAGAGAGCGCACCGGCATCGGCAGCCGCAGCACCGGCACCAGCCGCTGCAGCACCAGTTGCTGAGCCAGTCGTAGAGGATGTTACAGATGATGATGAGCTTGTTGCCGTGATTGCAGCAGCGATTGCTGCTTCTGAAGGAAAGACAAGCACAGACGGATTTGTAGTCCGCTCCATCCGTAAGATCAACCGCAGAAAAAGATAATCATTATTTAGGAGGATTTTAAAATGAAGAGTTATACAATTACTGTTAACGGAACAGCATATGAAGTTACTGTAGAAGAGAACGGAAACGCAGCAGCTCCAGTTGCAGCAGCACCTAAGGCAGCAGCACCGGCACCTAAGGCAGCACCGGCAGCAGCACCTAAGGCATCAGCACCGGCAGCAGGCGCAGGTTCTGTTAAGGTTTCCGCAGCCGTTCCTGGAAAAGTTGTAAAAATCGTTGCATCTGTTGGACAGAGCGTAAAAGCTGGTGACAGCGTAGTGATCGTTGAGTCCATGAAGATGGAGATCCCGGTTGTTGCTCCTCAGGATGGAACAATCGCCAGCATCGATGTTGCAGAGGGTGCTGCCGTTGAAAATGGAGATACTCTTGCAACAATGAACTAAACAGGAGGTAGACAAATGTCTTATGTAACAAATACCCTGTCAAACCTGATCCATCAGACAGCATTTTTCAACCTTACCTGGGGAAACTACCTGATGATCGCAGTGGCATGTGTGTTCTTATATCTTGCCATTAAACATGGTTTTGAGCCGCTGCTGTTGGTTCCGATCGCTTTTGGTATGCTTCTGGTAAATATTTACCCGGACATTATGCTGAGCATTGAGGATTCATCCAATGGCGTTGGCGGACTTCTTCATTATTTTTACTTACTGGATGAGTGGAGTATTCTTCCTTCACTGATCTTCCTGGGTGTCGGTGCGATGACAGACTTCGGTCCGCTGATCGCAAACCCGATCAGCTTCCTGATGGGAGCAGCTGCACAGCTTGGTATTTACCTTGCATACTTCCTTGCAATTTTCCTTGGATTTAATGGTAAAGCAGCAGCAGCGATCTCTATCATTGGTGGTGCTGACGGCCCGACTTCCATTTTCCTTGCAGGTAAGCTTGGACAGTCTTCTCTTATGGGACCGATCGCAGTGGCAGCATATTCCTATATGTCCCTGGTACCGATCATCCAGCCTCCGATCATGAAGGCGTTCACAACAGAGGAAGAGCGTAAGATCAAAATGGCGCAGCTCCGTCCTGTTACAAAACTTGAGAAGATCCTTTTCCCGATCGTTATCACAATCGTTGTTTGCCTGATCCTTCCGACAACAGCTCCACTTGTTGGTATGCTGATGCTCGGAAACCTGTTCCGTGAGTCCGGAGTTGTTAAACAGCTTTCTGAGACAGCTTCCAACGCACTTATGTACATCGTAGTAATCCTTCTTGGAACATCTGTAGGTGCTTCCACAAGTGCTGAGGCGTTCCTGAACGTAGATACACTGAAGATCGTAGTTCTTGGCCTTGTAGCCTTTGCCTGCGGTACTTTTGGTGGTGTCATGCTTGGTAAGCTTCTTTGCAAGGTTACTCATGGAAAGATCAACCCGCTGATCGGATCCGCCGGTGTTTCTGCCGTTCCTATGGCAGCCCGTGTATCCCAGAAGGTTGGTGCTGAGGCAGATCCTACAAACTTCCTGCTGATGCATGCGATGGGACCGAACGTTGCCGGTGTTATCGGTACAGCTGTTGCTGCCGGTACATTCATGGCTATCTTTGGCGTCTGATCCATCGTCTTATAAAATTTTGTAAGGAGAATAATTATGGCAGAAATAGAGAAAAAACCTGTGAAAGTTGTGGAAACGATCCTGCGTGACGCTCATCAGTCCCTGATCGCTACACGTATGAGCACAGAGCAGATGCTTCCGATCATTGATAAGCTCGATAAAGTCGGCTACTATGCAGTTGAGTGCTGGGGCGGTGCTACTTTCGATGCTTCCTTACGTTTCCTGAAAGAGGATCCGTGGGAAAGACTTCGTAAGCTTCGTGACGGCTTCAAAAACACAAAGCTTCAGATGCTGTTCCGTGGACAGAATATCCTTGGATATCGTCCATATGCAGATGATGTAGTAGAGTACTTTGTACAGAAATCCGCAGCTAACGGTATCGATATCATCCGTATCTTTGACTGTATGAATGACCTTCGTAACCTTCAGACAGCTGTAAAGGCAGCAAACAAGGAAAAAGCACATGCACAGGTTGCAATGGCTTACACACTTGGAGATGCTTACACACTGGATTACTGGACAGACCTTGCAAAACGTATCGAGGATATGGGTGCAGATTCCATCTGTATCAAAGATATGGCAGGACTTCTTGTTCCGTACAAGGCTACTGAGCTTGTTCAGGCCCTGAAAGAGACTGTTAAGATCCCGATCGATCTTCATTCTCACTATACATCCGGTGTTGCTTCCATGACATACATGAAAGCAGTAGAGGCTGGCGTTGACATCATCGACACAGCTATGTCACCATTTGCGCTTGGAACATCCCAGCCGGCAACAGAAGTTATGGTTGAGACCTTCAAGGGAACACCATATGATACAGGATTTGACCAGCAGCTTCTTGCTGAGATCGCTGACTACTTCCGTCCGATCCGTGACGAGGCTCTGGACAGCGGCCTTCTGAATCCGAAGAACCTTGGCGTAAACATCAAGACTCTTCTGTATCAGGTACCAGGTGGAATGCTTTCCAACCTGACATCACAGCTGAAAGAGCAGCATGCTGAGGATAAGTTCTACGAGGTACTTGAGGAAGTTCCGCGTGTTCGTAAAGATCTCGGTGAGCCGCCACTTGTTACACCGTCTTCTCAGATCGTTGGTACACAGGCTGTATTTAACGTGATCATGGGCGAGCGTTACAAAGTTGTGACAAAAGAGACAAGAGACGTATTAAGCGGTAAGTATGGCGCAACAGCCAGACCGTTTAACCCGGAAGTGCAGAAGAAGTGTATCGGTGATGTAGAGCCGATCACATGCCGCCCGGCAGATCTTCTGGAGGACGAGCTTGATAAGCTTGAGAGTGAGATGGCACAGTACAAGGAGCAGGATGAGGATGTTCTGACATACGCACTGTTCCCACAGGTTGCCATGGACTTCTTTAAATATCGTCAGGCTCAGAAGACCAAAGTTGATGAGACTGTGGCAGATACCAAGAACGGCGCATACCCGGTATAAAGCACACATAGAAATGCAGACGCATTTCAATACAGGAAAAGGAGCTTGCTGTATGCAGGCTCCTTTGTGCATAAAAAAGATAAAAAAGGCAGGATAACAGGTAATGTCCAAAGTTGCGATCATAGGCGGCGGTGCCGCCGGAATGCTCTGCGGTGTATATGCTGCGCGCAGAGGACACCAGGTTCACATACTGGAAAAAAACGAGAAACTTGGAAAAAAGCTTTTCATCACCGGAAAGGGACGGTGCAACGTCACCAATGATTCCGATACCGAAGAACTTTTTCCGGCAGTGATGTCAAACCGTAAATTTCTTTACAGCGCTTTCTACACCTATGGAAGCAGAGATGTGATGGAATTTTTTGAGGAAGCAGGAGTGCCGCTGAAAACAGAGCGTGGAAACCGGGTTTTTCCGGTATCGGATCATTCATCAGATATTATCCGTGCGCTTGAACGGGAACTGAAAAAAGCCGGAGCGCAGATCCATCTTCATACAGAGGTAAAGGAAGTTTGTACGCAGGATGAAAAAGTTACCGGCGTATTACTTTCGGACGGTACCTTTTTTGAAGCTGATGCAGTGGTAGTTGCCACAGGAGGGCTTTCCTACCCGTCCACAGGCTCCACTGGAGACGGATATCGTTTTGCTGCTGAGACGGGGCATAAAGTTGTTTCCCAGTCACCATCACTGGTGCCACTGGTGGCAAAAGAAGATTATGTCTCCAAACTTCAGGGACTTTCCCTTCGGAATGTGGAACTGACAGTAAGATCCGGCAAAAAAGTCCTCTATAAAGACTTTGGCGAGATGATGTTTACTCATTTCGGAGTTACAGGACCCTTGATCCTTTCTGCAAGTGCCCAGATCGGCAAAAAACTGGAAAAAGAGCCTTTGCAGGCTTTCCTGGATCTGAAGCCGGCGCTTGATGCAGAACAGCTTGACGCCCGGATCCTGCGTGAATTTGATGCAAATCATAACAAACAGTTTAAAAATGTGATCGGTGTTCTTTTTCCGTCTTCTCTGACTCCGATCATGATCGAAATTGGCGGTATCCCCGGGGAGAAACCGGTACATGAGATCTCCAGGGAAGAGCGTCAGGCTTTTGGCCGTCTGATCAAAGCTTTTCCATTTACGATCACGGGAATGGGAGAGTTTAAGGAAGCGATCATCACAAGAGGCGGTGTGTCAGTAAAAGAGATACAGCCATCCACGATGGAATCCAAAAAAGTAAAAAATCTGTATTTTACAGGCGAAGTGCTTGACCTGGATGCAGTGACCGGTGGCTATAATCTTCAGATCGCGTGGTCTACAGCATATGCGGCAGCACAGGCGATCGAATAACAGAAAAGAGGAAGGGAGCATTTGATTATGGGTATTAATATTGCAATTGACGGACCGGCAGGTGCAGGAAAAAGCACAATTGCAAAAAAAGTGGCAAAGGAGCTGTCCTTTATCTATGTAGATACAGGAGCAATGTACCGGGCCATGGCATTTTATCTTCTGGAAAAAGGAATCAGCGGTGATGAAAATATCTCCAAAGCATGTCATGATGCAGATATTTCTATCCGTTACGAGAATGGAGAACAGCAGGTGATTCTTAATGGAAAGAATGTAACGGCATTTCTCCGTAAGGAAGAGGTTGGAAATATGGCATCGGTAAGTTCTGCCAATCCGGAAGTGCGCGCGCATCTTCTGAAACTGCAGCGCAACCTTGCGGCCGAGAACAATGTAGTTATGGACGGAAGAGATATCGGAACCACTATTCTTCCCAATGCAGAAGTAAAAATCTTTTTGACTGCAAGTGCCAAAACCCGCGCAAACAGAAGATATCTGGAACTTACAGAGAAGGGTGAAGCCTGCGATATGGATGAGATCCTGAAAGATATCATTGACAGAGATGAGAGAGATATGAGCCGCGCCGTTTCCCCGCTTAAACAGGCAGAGGATGCAGTTCTTGTTGATTCTTCAGAGATGGGGATTGAGGAAGTGGTTGAGAGTATCCTTTCTGTATACAGGAAAAAGGTGAATGGATGAAGGTAAAAGTTGCAGAAACTGCCGGATTCTGTTTTGGCGTACAGAGAGCAGTAGACCGTGTTTATGACCTGATCGGTTCCGATGCTGCACCGATCTACACACTGGGCCCGATCATCCATAATGAGGAAGTCGTCTCAGATCTGGAAAAAAAAGGCGTGGCTGTGATCAGCGAGGAGGATCTTGCCACTTTAAAAGATGGCACCGTTGTGATACGTTCCCACGGAGTCGGCCGTAAAGTCTATGACAAGATTAAAAAATATGGCCTCGGGTATGTGGATGTCACCTGTCCTTTTGTGCTGAAGATCCACAAGATCGTTGAGAGAGAAAGTGCCAGAGGTGCCCATATTGTGATCATTGGTGACCCGGATCACCCGGAAGTTCAGGGAATCTGCGGATGGTGTCAGGGACCGTACACTGTGATCAAAAATGCCGAAGATGCTGAAAGATTCACCATTTCTCCGGAAAAAGAAGTGTGTGTAGTGTCACAGACGACATTTAATTACAACAAATTTCAAGAATTAGTTGAAATTCTTCGCAAAAAGAGTTATGATAATAATGTTTTAAATATTCTAAATATTTTAAACACTATTTGTAATGCTACCGAAGAACGGCAGAAAGAAGCTAAAGCGATAGCCGGAGAGGTAGACACTATGCTGGTCGTAGGCGGCCGACATAGTTCCAATACTCAAAAGCTGTTTGAAATATGTAAAAAGGAATGTGGAAATACTTACTATATACAAACACCTGTAGACTTGGATTCTGAAATGTTCCAATGCAGTAGTTGTGTAGGTATTACAGCAGGGGCTTCCACCCCAAAGAAAATTATTGAGGAGGTTCAAGAACATGTCAGAGTTAAGTTTTGAACAGATGCTGGAAGATTCCGTAAAAACAATCAGAAATGGAGAGATCGTACAGGGTACCGTCATCGATGTTAAAGATGATGAGATCATCCTGAATATCGGCTATAAAGCAGACGGTATCATCACAAAGAACGAGTACACAAACGATTCAAGCGTTGTGCTTACAGATGTTGTTAAACCTGGCGATACCATGGAAGCAAAAGTTCTCAAAGTAAATGACGGAGAGGGACAGGTTACACTGACCTACAAACGTCTTGCTGCAGAGAAAGGCAACAAACGTCTTGAGGAGGCATTCGAGAACCAGGAGGTTCTGAAAGCTCCTGTAACACAGGTACTTGACGGTGGTCTTTGTGTTAACGTTGAGGAAGCAAGAGTATTTATTCCTGCAAGCCTCGTATCCGACACATATGAGAAAGACCTTTCCAAATATGCAGATCAGGAGATTGAGTTCGTTATCACAGAGTTCAACCCAAGAAGACGCCGTATCATCGGTAACCGTAAACAGCTTCTTCTTGCTGAGAAAGCTGAGAAACAGAAAGAGCTTCTTGCTAAGATCAACGTTGGTGACAAAGTTGAGGGTGTTGTTAAGAATGTTACAGATTTCGGTGCATTCATCGACCTCGGCGGAGCAGACGGACTTCTTCACATCTCTGAGATGTCCTGGGGCAGAGTAGAGAACCCGAAGAAAGTCTTCAACGTAGGCGATAAAGTTACAGTTCTTATCAAAGATATCAACGGAGATAAGATCGCACTTTCCCTTAAATTCCCGGAGGAGAACCCATGGCTTACAGCTGCTGAGGACTTCGCAGTAGGAAACGTAGTAAAAGGTAAAGTTGCACGTATGACAGATTTCGGTGCATTTGTTGAGCTTGCACCTGGAGTAGATGCACTTCTTCATGTATCTCAGATCTCCAGAGAGCACGTTGCAAAACCATCTGATGTACTTTCCATTGGCCAGGAGATCGAGGCTAAAGTTGTTGATTTCAACGGCGAGGACAGAAAGATCAGCCTCAGCATGAAAGCACTTGAGGATCATTCTGCAGAGCAGACAGAGGAGTAATTTTCTCAGAAACTGTACAGAAGATATTATATTTTGAAATTTCAGAGGCCGTCACTGCAAATGTGACGGCCTTTTTTGAGGAAGATTTTTTATTTTGTCAGAAAAAGCGAGTCCTTTGAGAAGGGCTCGCTTTTTCAGTATATGAGAGGGACGACGTTATTTCAGGATGGAAAGATAATATGGAAGACAGTGTTTCAGATAGGTTTTTTGTTTTAAAGGATTTTTCAGAAAATCTTCTGTTACAGGGAACCAGGTGTAGCAGGTTTCCTTTCTGGCAGGTCTGCGGAGCTTTTTATCCATGCAGGCACTTAATGTTTTGGGCATTGCAGTGTCTTCAGAAGGAATGTAATCATAATCCTTGTAATTGGAGTAATATTGCTTTAATCGTCCGTTTTGAGATTTTACGAGAAGACGAACACGATCTTTTTGTCCTGTTATGTAGAATTCTTCACTATGATTTGAGAACTCTACAGGCATATCATAAAAAATTTTAATAGTAAAAGTCAATTGTTCGTCTTGAATTTCACAATCCAGAGCTTCGTAATCTTCTTCAAAGAGAGCAAGATAAGACAGCATGGAAAATATTTTTCCAAGGCCAAGAAGATCTTCCTGATTGTGTCCCATAACGACTTCCCCTGCTTCCGGTTTCTTTCCGGAAGCGAATTGTTTATAAAGACGGATACATGCACCTCCATCACAGTAAATACGATCCGTGATGCCCAGGAAAGCTTCTATAGAAGGCTGATTCATTCTGGAGAGTTTAAGGAGCCCTTTCAAAGGCTTTAACTGTCGATAAAGATCCATAGAAGGCAGGCTTTTAAAAGGAGACGGAAGCCCGTGGATCTGATAGCGTGCTTCCAGATAAGGCTGGTCAAAACTGTCTCCGTTATACTGGATTGTACAGGAAAACTTTTCCAGAAATTTCGAAAATGTTTTAAGAAGTTCGTATTCTTCATCCTCATTTTCGATCATCCACTGATACATCTGCCAGTTATTTTCTTCGTAGGTGACGGCACCGACCAAATACAGAAAAGTGGAATTTCGTGATAGTCCTGTAGTTTCGATATCATAGAAAAGTGGTGCAAAATGTTCTGAAAAAACGTGATTTCTAGTCAATTTTTTAACAGTCTCAAAGTCTGGAAACCCTTGTAAAATCGGCATTTTTTTAACAATCATGTTAATTTCCTCCTTTATGGATTGTATCTGATTATACACAAAAAAAATGTTTTTCTATAGTGCAATTTAAGGTGAAATGAGTTATAGTATATTAGTAGAGTTGATGAAAAAAACAGGAAATGGTACTGGATTTATGTGGGAATTGACAGTGAGAAAAAATGACTACTATCACTTCATAAATTGGTTTTTCATCTATCATTCTCTTGAGAGAATTGTGAGTATTTCTTACTGAAGTATATCACAGCATGGCATAGGGAATCAATCTTTCATACATAGCTGGACAGGGATGAGGGATTTCCTGGTTGCTGTTCATTCCATGAGCAGTAACACTTCCGGTTCATCTGAAAGAAGAGAAAAAAGAAAAATCAGAAACACGGGAATCAACTTTGAAAATAAGTGTATGCACAGCATGGAAACGCAATGTGCATGTACTTGCAAAGAATAAAGGAGGAGATGAGATCTATGGCATTTTTAACCTTCAGGGGTGGTATCCATCCTTATGACGGCAAAGATTTGTCAAAAAACTGTCCTGTTGAGAAGTATCTGCCGAAAGGAGATCTGGCAATTCTTGTTTCTCAGCACATCGGAGCTCCGGCCAAGCCCATCGTAAAAAAAGGTGATCATGTGCTTGCAGGACAGAAAATCGCAGAAGCAGGAGGATTTGTTTCCGCCCCGATACATTCGTCTGTATCAGGAATTGTAAAGGGAATCGAGAAGCGTCTGACAGCAGTAGGCGCCATGGGAGATGCGATCATCATTGAGAATGACGGTCTGTACGAATCTGTGGAATACACACCTGCCAAACTTTCGGATCTTTCCAAAGAAGATATCCTGAAAAGAATTCAGGAAGGCGGAGTTGTAGGACAGGGCGGTGCAGGTTTCCCGACCCATGTAAAGCTTTCACCTAAAGAACCGGACAAGATCGACCATATCCTGGTAAACGGTGCGGAGTGTGAGCCATACATTACCAGTGACTACCGCAGAATGATGGAAGAACCGGAAAGCGTTGTAGGCGGACTGGAAGTAATCCTGAAAGCTTTCCCGAAAGCGGTGGGCTGTATCTGTATTGAGGACAACAAACCGGACTGTATTGCCAAGATGAAAGAAGCCATTAAAGGCAAAGAACGTATGGAAGTAAAAGAACTCAAGACCAAATACCCGCAGGGTGGTGAGCGTACATTGATCTATGCGGTAACAGGCAGAGAGATCAATTCTACCATGCTTCCGGCAGACGTAGGATGCGTGGTTGATAACGTAGAGACCGTTACTTCTGTTTATAAAGCAGTAATCCTGGGACAGCCGGTTATCAGCCGTAATGTCACAGTGACCGGAGACGGTATCCGCACACCGAAGAACTTTTCCGTTCTTACAGGAACAGATCTGTCAGAACTGGTAGACGCTGCAGGTGGCCTGAAAGAAAAGATCGCAAAAGCAATTTCCGGCGGACCAATGATGGGATTTGCGCTGTATGATCTTCATATTCCATGTACGAAGACAACTTCTTCCCTGCTTTTCCTGGAGCGTGACGCAGTATCCGAAGCGAAACAGATTCAGACTGCATGTATCAACTGCGGACGTTGCGTAAGCGTCTGTCCAGGCCATGTGGTTCCCGCCCGTCTTGCAACTCTTGCAGAACACGGCGATATGGCAGGATTCGAAAAAATGGATGGTATGGAATGCTGTGAATGTGGCTGCTGCAGCTACATCTGCCCTGCCAAACGACCTCTGACTCAGAGTATTAAATCTATGAGAAAAATGGTTCTTGCTGAACGCAAGAAAAAGAAATAGGGGGAGGAATAACAATGGAACAAATGTATAACGTATCATCTAATCCCCATATCAGGGATAAAATGACGACCAGCCGTATTATGCAGCTGGTAGTGATCGCACTTCTGCCTGCGACATTTTTCGGTATCTGGAATTTTGGTGCACATGCACTTCTTGTAATTCTGGCAACTGTTGCATCCAGTGTGTTTTTTGAATGGCTGTATGACCGCCTGATGCATAAAAAGAATACAACTACTGATTTCAGTGCAGTTGTAACAGGACTTCTGCTTGCACTGAACATGCCTCCGCAGATTCCGATCTGGATGCCGATCCTTGGCAGCTTTGTTGCAATTATCATTGTAAAACAGTTATTCGGAGGACTTGGACAGAACTTTATGAACCCGGCTCTTGCCGGAAGATGTTTCCTTATGCTTTCTTTTGCGGGAAAGATGACTAATTTTGCAGTATCAAAAAGTTCACATGCAATTGTAGATACTGTTTCACAGGCAACACCTCTGGCAACTCTGAAAAATCAGGGATTTATTGAAGGAACTTCCATTCCTGTAAAAAATCTGTTCCTTGGTAATATCCAGGGTACGATCGGTGAGACTTCCGCCCTGGCGATTCTCATCGGTGCAGTGATTCTTCTTGCATTTAAGATCATTGATCTGAAAGTTCCACTTACATATATCGGAAGTTTTTCAGTTTTTTTGATTTTTTACATGATTGCTACAGGTAATACTGATGTAAATTATTTCTTCAGTGAGATTTTCGGAGGCGGTCTGATGCTTGGCGCATGGTTTATGGCTACTGACTACGTAACTACGCCGATCACCCCAAAGGGACAGCTGGTATATGGTTGCTGCCTGGGTATTCTGACAGCAGTATTACGTTTCTTTGGCCCTTCCGCAGAAGGTGTTTCCTATGCGATCATTATCTGTAACCTGGTAGTTCCGCTTATTGAAAAAGTAACAAAACCGGTTGCTTTTGGAAAAGGAGGCAGGAAATAATGAGTAAGATTATCAGAAATACATTGATCCTTACGATCATTACAGTAGTTGCCGGACTTGGACTTGGACTGGTTTATGAAGTTACAAAAGAGCCCATTGCAAGAACCGAAGAACAGGCAAAAAAAGAAGCGTGGCAGGCAGTGTTCAGTGATGTGAGTCTGGGAGAATTTAAACCGGTTGATGTGGATCAGGATGCTGCAGATAAAACCGTATCAGAACTTGATATAAAAGCTACTGTAGATGAAGTCTGTGAGGCTGCGGATGAAGGTTATGTAGTAACTGTAACAGATAAGGAAGGCTATGGCGGAGATATCAAGATCACCGTGGGAGTAACAAAAGATGGAACTGTAAGTGGTGTTTCCATTCTTTCCATCAGTGAGACTGCCGGACTTGGAATGCGGGCTACAGAGGCTAAGTTCCAGGAACAGTATGTTGGAAAAACTACCGATAAATTTTATGTATCCAAAGATGGCGGCGAGGGTGAGCCTATTGATGCTATCAGTGGTGCAACCATTACATCCAGAGCTTTTACCGGTGCAGTTAATACAGCTATCGGCTATTGCAAAAACGCATTTTAGGAGGGTAGTTGAATATGAATAATTGTGGTGAAAGATTAAAAAACGGTATTATAACCGAAAATCCGATTTTCGTCCTGATGCTGGGTATGTGTCCTACTCTTGCGGTAACAACTTCAGCTATTAATGGTATTGGTATGGGACTTTCCACAACAGTAGTTCTGGTCATGTCCAATATGCTGATTTCCATGTTACGAAAAATAATTCCGGATTCTGTCAGAATGCCGGCCTTTATCGTAGTTGTAGCATCATTTGTAACCATTGTACAGTTTCTGATGGAAGGTTTTACTCCTTCTCTTTATGATTCACTTGGAATTTATATTCCTCTGATCGTTGTTAACTGTATCATTCTGGGACGTGCAGAGAGTTATGCTTCCAAAAATCCGGTCCTTCCATCTATCTTTGACGGACTTGGAATGGGACTTGGATTTACCGTCGGTCTGGTTGCCATTGGTCTTGTGAGAGAGATCCTTGGTTCCGGAAAAGCTTTCGGAGCACAGATCATTCCGGTTGCTGATGCAGCTACCGGTTCTGCCGGCTATACCCCGATCACTATTTTTATCCTTGCACCTGGAGCATTCCTGGTTCTTGCAGGACTTGCTGCAATCCAGAACAAGGTAAAGATTAACATGGCAAAGAAGGGCAAAGATGTTTCCAAGATCCAGTCCGGCTGCGGTTCCAACTGTGCAACCTGTGGCGGATGCCCTTCTGAAAAAGAATAAAGGGGGAATAGAATATGGCAAGCTTAATGTTAATTGCTATTGGTTCTGCACTTTGCAGTAACGTTGTATTAAGCCAGTTCCTTGGAATCTGTTCTTTCCTGGGCGTTTCCAAGAAAACTGAAACAGCAGCCGGCATGGGAGGAGCGGTTGTATTTGTTATCACGATCGCATCCTTTGTTGCTTCGCTGTTATATAAATTTATTCTGGTACCAACACATTTTGAGTATCTGAAAACAATCGTATTTATCCTTGTTATTGCGGCACTGGTACAGATCGTAGAAATGTTTCTCAAGAAATTCGTACCGTCTCTTTACAAGGCACTTGGTGTGTACCTTCCACTGATCACAACAAACTGTGCAGTTCTTGGTGTGGCGCTGAATAACGTAAAATATGAATACAGCATTCTTGAGAGTGTTGTAAACGGATTTGCAACAGGCGTAGGTTATCTGATCGCTATTGTATTACTTGCGGGAATCCGTGAAAAAATGGAATACAATGACATTCCGGAATCTTTCCAGGGTATGCCGATCGTTCTGCTTACAGCAGCACTGATGGCAATTGCATTCTTTGGATTCTCCGGAATCGTATAGGAGGAAGAAGAGCATGAGTATAACAGGAATTATTATGGCTGCAGTCATTGTCGGCGGTACTGGTTTATTCATTGGTATCTTCCTTGGACTTGCAGACAAGAAATTGACCGTGAAGGTAGATGAAAAGGAAGAAGCTATTCTTGGCGTTCTTCCTGGAAATAACTGCGGTGGCTGTGGATATCCGGGATGTTCCGGACTTGCTGCCGCAATCGCAAAAGGCGAAGCTCCTGTAGATCAGTGTCCGGTTGGCGGTGCTCCGGTTGCGGCCAAGATCGGTGCGATCATGGGACAGGAAGTAAAAGAAACCGCACGTCAGGTTGCTTTTGTAAAATGTGCGGGAACCTGTGATAAGACAACTGTGAAATATGAGTACACAGGTGTGGAAGACTGTGAGATGATGGCTTTCATTCCGGGCAGTGGTGCGAAGAACTGTACATATGGATGTATGGGATTTGGAAGCTGCGTAAAAGTATGTCCATTTGACGCTATTCATGTAGTAAATGGCATTGCAGTCGTAGATCAGGAAGCATGTAAGGCCTGCGGTAAATGCGTTGCAAAATGTCCGCGTCATCTGATCGAGCTTGTACCATATGACAAACAGATCCGTGTAGCCTGTGGCTCCCACGCCAAAGGTAAAGCAGTTACGACTGCCTGTGAGCTTGGCTGTATCGGATGTAAAAAATGTGAGAAAAACTGTCCGTCAGAGGCAATCACAGTTACGGATTTCTGTGCACACATTGATTACGACAAATGTACAGGATGCGGTAAATGTAAAGAAGTTTGCCCGAGACATATAATTCTGTAAGAGGGAAGAGAAGGCTGTCTGTCCGGAATATGTTTTCCGGATATGGCAGCCTTCTTTTTTTAACCAAATCAAGCAAGTCCCTACCCCCTGCTTCAATTACGAAAAGCAATAAGCAGTGGGTGGGGACTTGCTTGTATCAGGAGGAGTGGAAGCTCCTCCTGATAAACTGCGGAGCAGTTATTTGGTGTAGAGCTACGTAGCGAAGCGGATTGCGAATATCCGCTTGACGACTATAAGCAGTGTTTGACCGCGAAATCATGGTTCAGTATAATGAAATCAGGACCCAAATTAACCATTTTATTTATAAAAACAATATCGAAAAAGATATACTATAAAGGAGTGCCAATATGGGATTTGCAAAAGATTTTGTGTGGGGAGCAGCGACCAGTTCCTATCAGATAGAGGGAACTGGCAGAGATTTCGGAAAAGGACAGAATATCTGGGATGTTTTTACAAAAGAGCCGGGAAGAGTATATGAAGGCCATACTGGAGATATAGCCTGCGATCATTACCACAGATTCAGAGAAGACGTGGCATACATGAAAGAACTGGGGCTGAAGGGGTACCGCTTTTCCATTGACTGGTCCCGTGTGCTGCCGGAAGGAACCGGGAAAGTAAATGAAAAAGGAATTGATTTTTATAATGCATTGATCGATGAACTTCTGGAACAGGGAATTGAACCGTACATAACTTTGTATCACTGGGAACTTCCCTATGAGATTTATAAAAGAGGTGGCTGGATGAATCCGGAGATCGTGGAATGGTTCGGCCAGTATGCCCGTCTGGTGGCAGAACGTTTCAGTGACCGCGTAAAATATTTCTTTACATTAAATGAACCACAATGTTTTGTCGGCCTGGGATTTCTTCAGGGATGTCATGCGCCTGGTGTGAAAGCGCCGCTACGTGATACTTTTGAGATGGCCCACAATGCTCTGAAAGCTCACGGAAGAGCTGTGCAGATGCTGCGTGCTTACGGAAAACAGAATGTGCAGATCGGTTATGCACCGACCAGTGGTATGTGTTATCCGGAGAAAGAAACGCCGAAAGATATTGAGGCTGCAAGAAAGGCACTTTTTGCGTTGCCGGATGATCTTTCCAACTGGACCTGGAATGTATCCTGGTGGTCTGATCCTGTTATTCTTGGTAAGTATCCGGAAGAAGGGATGAAAAAATATGAAAAATATCTGCCTGTGATCACGGATGAAGATATGAAGCTGATCTCTCAGCCTATTGATTTTTATGGACAGAATATTTATAACGGACGCTGCATTCGCATGGGGACAGATGGAAGGCCGGAAGAAGTAAGGCGACCGGCTGGTTTTCCAAAGACGGCAACCAACTGGCCGGTAACACCGGAAGCACTTTACTGGGGACCGAAATTTCTGTATGAAAGATATCGGAAACCGATTTACATTACAGAAAATGGAATGGCCTGCCACGATACGGTTTCCCAGGATGGTAAAGTCCACGATCCCAACCGAATTGATTTTCTGGCACGATATCTGAAAAATCTAAAACGGGCAGCAGAAGAGATTGATATAAGAGGATATTTCCAGTGGTCCTTGATGGATAATTTTGAATGGGATAAAGGTTATGCGGAACGGTTTGGGATCATTTATGTGGATTTTGAGACTCAGGAGAGAATCTGGAAGGATTCCGCTTACTGGTATCGTGACCTGATCCGCAGGAATGGTGACTTTTGAATAATTGTGCATCGAATTCTCGTTACTTGAGGCTGATAGATCCGGAAAAGTTGCTGTAAAATGCAAAATTACGGTAAAATAAACTGTTAAAAATATTTGACCAGACTATTTGAAAGGGCTATAATAAGATATAAAATATTCAGTATACTTCAAGGAGAACGAAATTCATGAGCAAGATTATTTTAACCGGCGACCGCCCGACGGGACGTCTTCATGTAGGTCATTATGTTGGATCACTGGCAGAGCGTGTGAAACTGCAGAATTCCGGCTTATATGACGAGATTTATATTATGATCGCAGATGCACAGGCACTTACAGATAATGCAGAACATCCTGAGAAAGTTCGCCAGAATATTCTGCAGGTTGCACTGGATTATCTGGCATGTGGACTTGACCCTGAAAAATCCAATATTTTTATTCAGTCCATGGTTCCGGAGCTGACAGAGCTGACTTTTTATTATATGAATCTGGTTACTGTAGCACGTGTGCAGCGCAATCCTACAGTTAAATCTGAAATTAAACAGCGTAATTTTGAAGCCAGCATTCCGGTTGGATTCTTCTGTTATCCGATCAGCCAGGCCGCAGATATCACAGCTTTTCGTGCAACGCATGTACCGGTAGGTGAAGATCAGCTTCCGATGCTTGAGCAGTGTAAGGAAATTGTTCATAAGTTTAATACAGTTTATGGTGAGACACTGACTGAGCCAGAGATCGTCCTTTCTTCAAATAAGGCATGCTTACGTCTTCCGGGTATCGATGGAAAAGCAAAAATGAGCAAGTCTCTCGGAAACTGTATTTATCTTTCTGATGAAGAAGATGTGGTTAAGAAGAAGATCATGTCCATGTTTACAGATCCGAATCATCTTCGGGTTCAGGATCCAGGACGCGTGGAAGGAAATCCGGTATTTATTTATCTGGATGCTTTCAGCCGGCCGGAGCATTTTGAGGAGTTCCTGCCAGAGTATCAGAATCTTGATGAACTGAAGGCTCACTATCAGAGAGGTGGTCTTGGCGATGTAAAAGTTAAGAAATTCCTGAATAATGTAATGCAGGCGGAGCTTGGACCAATCCGTGAGAGAAGAAAAATGTGGGAGCAGCGTACTGCAGATGTATTTGATATCCTGAAAGCAGGTACAGAAGTTGCAAGAGAAAAAGCAGCTGCAACTCTTCATGATGTACGTTCTTCCATGCGTATCAATTATTTTGAAGATCAGGATTTTCTGAATCAGTAAATAATATTTATGTATACAGCATCAACCCGGGATTTGGATTCCGGGTTGATTTTTTATGAAAATTATGTTACTATTGCGTTCATATGGGAAACAGATGTTCAGTTGTTTCCGGGAAGGGAGCCGTTGGAGTTGATTTCTTTTGTAAAAGGTACAGTAGCAGATATCGTGGAGAATTGTCTGATCGTGGAGAATGGCGGACTTGGATATGAAATCTATATGACAGGGCAGGATCTCGGGAAGGTCCGCATAGGAGAAGAGAAAAAAATACATACGTTTCTTTATGTCAGAGAGGATATTCTGCAACTGTACGGCTTTTTTTCAAAAGATGATCTCAGTATGTTTAAACTTTTGATCGGTGTGAATGGTGTTGGCCCGAAGGGTGCACTTGGTATCCTTTCCGGGATCAGTGCGGATGAATTGCGTTTTGCAGTGCTTTCGGATGATGTAAAGACCATTTCCAAGGCTCCTGGAATTGGGAAGAAGACCGCCCAGAAAATGATTTTGGAGCTGAAAGATAAACTGAAGCTGGAGGATGCTTTTGAGATAAAACTCGCTCATCAGCAGGAGGAGGCTGCCATAGATGCTGCGGATCTTCGTGACAGTCGTCAGGAAGCAGTAGAGGCTCTGGTTGCGCTGGGATACAGTTCTGCGGATGCGCTCCGGGCAGTACGGAAAGTTCCGGAGGATGTACCGGCAGACGATGTGGAAGCAATCCTGCGGGCTGCATTGAAGAATTTCTAACCGAATCAAGTAAGTCCCCTGCTTCAATTGCGAAAAGCAATAAGCAGTGGGTGGGGACTTGCTTGTATCAGGAGTACAAGTCAACGTGATGGTATTCATAAGCATGTAGCAGAGTGGAATATAAATATCCGCTTTACAAGAAATAGAACGGAGCATGACAGATGGAAAACAGGATCATTACAACGGACGTTACAGAAGAGGATTTTTCTCTGGAAGGGAATTTAAGACCTCAGAGTCTGGATGAATATATTGGTCAGCAGAAAACCAAAGATACTCTGAAGATCTATATTGAAGCGGCGAAACAGAGACATGACGCACTGGACCATGTACTGTTTTACGGCCCTCCCGGCCTGGGAAAAACAACATTGTCCGCGATCATTGCCAACGAAATGGGAACACATATGAAAGTTACTTCCGGGCCAGCGATCGAGAAACCTGGAGAAATGGCTGCAATTTTGAATAATCTTCAGGAGGGAGATGTGCTGTTTGTGGACGAGATCCACAGGCTGAACCGACAGGTAGAGGAAGTTCTTTATCCGGCCATGGAGGATTTTGCCATAGATATTATGATTGGGAAGGGAGCATCTGCCCGTTCTATTCGTCTGGATCTTCCGAAATTTACGCTGGTAGGTGCGACTACCAGGGCAGGGCTTCTTTCCGCACCTCTGCGTGACCGTTTCGGAGTGACGCAGAGACTGGAGTTTTATGATAAAAGAGAACTGACTACCATTGTTCTCCGTTCGGCACAGGTTCTTGGCGTGGAAATCGAACCCAATGGTGCAGCTGAGATCGCCAAACGCTCCAGAGGCACTCCACGACTGGCAAACCGTCTTCTGAAGCGGGTGCGGGATTTTGCACAGGTGAAATATGATGGTGTGATCACTTACGATGTTGCCTGTTTTGCACTGGATCTTCTGGAGGTGGATCAGTACGGACTTGATAAGACAGACCGTCGTATCTTACAGACACTGATCCTGAATTTCCAGGGAGGTCCGGTTGGACTGGAGACGCTTGCGGCATCCATTGGAGAGGATTCCGGAACCCTGGAAGATGTATATGAACCGTATCTTTTGCAGACTGGTTTTCTGAACAGGACGCCGCGTGGAAGAATGGCTTCCGTGCTGGCATATACACATCTTGGCTATCCTCGTCCCGATTTATCGACAAAGTAAAGGTCACAAAAAACTAAAAAGCTTGTATTTACAGGAAAAGTCAGTATTTATCAGGGTTTGCGGACTTTTCCTGTTTCTTGTTATAAACGGTTATTGCATCTTATAAAGGTTTCATTAGTCACAATTAGTCACAAATCTGTAGCCCGGAAAGAAGCTGGGATCTTTTCGATTTCTTCCCGCAGATCTTCCAGGTCACGATGTCCGTAGACTGCGTTTGTGATATCTCTGAAAGAATGTCCGAGCATTCTTTTCCGGTCATTTTCTTTGACATTATATTTTTCACACAGCATTGAAAAAGTATGCCGGCAGTCATGTGGCGTATGCTTTGGATCACCAACCATGTCCAGCCGCCTCATGAGGGGATAGAAGCCACTTTCCCGGTAAGCCTTAACATCACCCGGGATAAGGCTCCCATACTTTCGTATACGGCTTTCTACGAAGCTGTAAATGGCAGAGTGGATTGGTACGAACCTTGTTTTGCTGGTCTTGTTTTTAAGCCCGCCATGGAAATACTTTTCTTCCAGATTGACATCAATAACTTTAAATTCCGAGATCCGGAATCCAGAGTAGATCATAATAAGGACCATCTGGGCATTTTCATCGTCAGAATGCTCCCAGAGCCGGTTAATCTCTTTCAAGGTAAAGGGGACACCATGTTCCGTGTCGTCCACAGAATTGATATGTACCAGGGCCGCCTTGTTGGCTTCACAGATCTCTTCAGCGATGGCATATTTATATATCTGGCTGAAAAGCGTCTGGATCAGATTGAGGCTGGAATATCCCAGCGGACAGTCGTAGAACTTTTTGCAGTTCTGGCGTCTTGATGGATACAAAAGGGCGGTCATGTAATACAGAACAGTTATTGAAGGCTACCCGGTAATTGTTTCTTGCCTGCCAGGAAAGCGGTTTGTGCCTTGGATTTTCGAACTTCCATTTGTAAAAATCCTCAAACACTTCTGCAAAAGTAGGTTGATGGATTTCCGGATGCTTATCTTCAATTCCTTTGATCGTTGTATAGTCTGCAATGATCCTCTGCACCAATATGTCTGCATCGCCCGTAAAGGTGGTTTCCAGCTCTTTTTCCATGCCAGGCTGATATGTTCCTGCCTTATAAGCTGTAAGGACCGTAAACCCCTTAATCCAGTCATCCGTGTAACAGATGGCAGCAGGGCGCAGAACATTGCCGAGCGCATCGATCCTGGCCGGAGGATGCACTGCATAACAATTTCGCCGCCCAGATCCCAGGTACCGTATGGAACCAAATCCGGCCGGTAGTTTTGGATATTTCTTTCTTTTTTTCTTCGGCATTTCTATTCCTTCTTTCTGTAAAAGGCAAAATAGGTACAAAAATAACAGCGTACAAACGTTCTGCTTGTATGCTGTTTCCGAAGATGATACAATATTTTTGCTGAAATGAGGTATCTCTTCGGAGATCCATCACCGTCCCGGTATTGGCGTACTGGGGCGGTTTTTATGTTTTAGTTATTGAGCAATTCTTCTGATTGACGAAATTCTTCTGCAAGCATAGTTGTGTTGAATTCGGCAGTAGGATCAATAGAACTAACCAGTTCTTCAAGTTCGGAAATATCTATCTTGAAAAATTCCTTACGAAGGTTGACTTTATTGAGTCGTTTATCATTCAATGTATCATGAAGCTTCTTTTCAAGCCCGACGGCATCTTCAGAAAAAATAAAGCTGTGCACATCGAATTTAAACGGAACACTTGCGCTGCCAAGTTCATTAACACGATCCTGAGGATCTAAACGGCGTGTCATTCCGATTTTGAAAACATCTTTTCCAAAAGAACCTAAATTACTGATGATATACACATTACCAGCTTTACCATTCTGCAAATTGGTAATTTCCTCTTTCTTAACAACAACATCAGAAAGCTGTTTCTGAAGTTCAAGAATCCGGGCACGTAATTTCTGAGTTTCGGCATCGGAAGATGTCTGCTCAAGAGTTCCCTGAAGTTTTTCAATTTCAGCTTTATATTTCGACTCTTCTTTTTCTACTTTCTTACGTTCTGCCTCAAGAGCTTTTCTTTCTTCCGCTTCCTGTCGCATCTGCTCTTTTAATGCAAGCTGTTCCTGGCGTGCCTGTTCTTTCTTTGTATAGTAAGAATATTCGATCTTAACAGCATTGATAAAAAGATATTCCATTTCACCGACGAATTTTGTAAGAGTACCGGCGATACTCTGATTTCCTTCTGCGGCAATTTTAAGATATTTTGCAGATATTGTTTTAATGTCTTCGATGGATTTCTCTAATTTGTCGTATTTTAGATTGTATAATACGTTCTGTAATTCAGCCTTGAGGGCAATAACAACAAGGGAATATATTGATTTGTTTGATTTTGTTGTGTAACGGGATTTATATAATTCCATTAACTGATCTATTTGTTTTTCGTTTTCTTTGTATGCCTTGCGTAGTTCTTTGACATCTAAAGAATGGAATTGCAATGAAACCGAAGGAACAAGATCTTCCAGATCTTTCTTGTCATAAGGATTTAAACGACAGTTGATATACGGAATATCAGTTGAAATGAAAGTATCAAAAACATGTTCTATACTTTTGTACAGTTCTTTATAGCGACTGATTTTAATTGTCTGAGTATTTAATTGTTTGCTGGTTTTATGACATTGTTCGGTAAGCGAAGACAGCTCTTCGCGCTTCTGAGATATAAGAACACTATTGTCTGCAATTTCCTGATTCATAGAATCCAGGCGAGCTTTCACCTGAAAATATTCATCAGCATGCAATTCTTGCAGTTGCAGCTTTAAGGAATCGTTCTCTGCCTTGATTTTTCCAATCCTAAATATATCGAATAATCCCATGATTATTCTCCTCCTTTGCGAGTATAATATCCACAGATAATACGACATAAAACATGAAATTTCTCTTTGAATAAAAAAATACAAAAGAGAAATACTATCAATATGAAAATATTACTTGCAGATATCATGTATCGTAAAAATGTATCAGCACGGCAACTTGCTTCCATGACCGGGATTTCGAAATCTACGATCAATAACATCGCCAACGAAGTTCATTCTCCGACCATGGATAGCATGGAAAAACTGGCAACAGTGCTGAGAGTACGGATCTCTGATTTATATGATTCTCCGTATAAGTAAAAAGTGTCCAGAATTCTGGACGATTCCTCCGAACATGGCGAAATTTGTCGAAAAAGCACGTATCATAAGTACAAGAAGCAGTTGAGCACAATATAACGTACTCAAATTTCTTGCAAAGAACGTACGTTTGGTGTATATTAAAACAAACAAACGTTCGATAAACGCAGAACGGAGGGATACATATGAAAATGGATGACTACAAAAAGAAAATCATGGATCTTATCAATGGAATTGAAGATACACCTACATTAAGGAAGATATACCTGATCCTGATAGCCATTACGGGAGCTGACCAATAAGGTTGGCTCCTTTTATTTTAATCCAAGACATTCTTTCATAAATTCTTCAATATGCTTTAATTTTTCCGGAGAAGCCTCTGCGATAGCATTAAGCATATTTCTCGCCATCTGATTTTCGGTCTTACTCAGTTTACCCAGATTAAGGGCATAGCGATCATCTTCACTGACTTTAGTAAACATGTTATCCTCGCCGCCTTCACCAGTACGGAGCCAAACTTCGTTTACATGAAACTCCCGGCAGATAGAAAGTAGATTCGCCTCGGTAAGCTCATTTCTTCCGTTTTCAATAAGACTTAACCCGCTTTTTTTTAATCCTATTTTTGCTCCGAAAGCTTCAAGGGTTAACTCTTTTTTCTTACGAACTGCTTTAACACGTTCGCCCTGTGTCATTTTCACACCTCCTTTATTTGATAAATCAAGAATACCACTCAAAACGTATAAAGTCAATAGAAAAAGTTTGCAAAACAAACAAAAAGGCGTTGACAAAGTTTGCTAAATGAAGTAATATATTTGTAGAGCAAACAAGAAAGCGAGGTGAAAACACATAAACAAAAGGGGCTATTGCTTTTGCAATAGCCCGGGTGTGGAGTTGCGTTCTACTTGGAAAACAAAAGATATGTAAGGTAAGAAAATTATTTCTTACGGTTCTGTAAGACACAAATAACAGCACAAACGGCTGAAATAATGCCACACAGAGTGTTGATATCAAGGCTGATTATTAACCTTGAATATCTCCTTTCTGTTTCGGATATTAGAACGCAACTCCTGTTAAAATTAATCCTTCGCTTACCTCCTTAAAGAGATGCTGGGGTTAAAAGTAACACTCTGATTATATCACGTAATAAAGGAAGTGAGAAGTTGCTTTACAAGAATATTTGCAGAATTGCAAAGAAAAAAGGGATATCTATTAATTGCCTCGAAAAAATGGCTGGTATTTCAAGAGGAAGTATCTGTAAGTGGGGTTCTGCTGATGAAGATAACAAGGTCGAGCCTGGAATATGGAAACTTGAGAAGGTTGCCAAAATTCTTGGGGTATCGGTTGAGCAGCTTATTAAAAATGAACCATTTTGATTATGAAAGAGAGGTGAAATATTATGACGAAATGTAAAATTCCAGAAATCAATCTTACAGACAACGTAGCGGAAAACATTGTAAAAATGGCTCCGTATCTCGATGAAAAGAGCCAGCACATTGTATTCGGAATGATGCTGGAAGCGGTAAGAAGCCTGGAAGATACTGAGGCCCGTAAGGCCGGATAGGAGGTGGCTGAGATGAGTAAAGTAGGCATAGTGTACGCCAAAGAAGTACCTATGATTAAGGTCAAACAGGTAAAAGAGATTAACGGAAAAGGAACCCCTCTGCATACCGTAATCCAGTATTGGACAAAAGATGGAATACTTGTTGCAGAGGGTAAGGTAAATCAATGTGATGAGCCTGCAATGAAAGACGCAGCATCCTGAAATGCTAATTCGGCATCAACAAAAGTAACAAATGCATTAATAAATTGCTTTAACTCTTTTAAGCCATGAGTTGAATGTTTTTGTACGTAATGAGTTTGATCGTTGCCGAGCCATGCAGATGCTTTTGCAAGAGTTTTTAGTCGATCTTCCGGTATGTAAGCATTGATACATTTGGACAAAGGAAGTTGTTCAATTGTTGGCTTACTGTCAGGATTTTTGGAAATAGCATAATCCTTAATTAAAAACTCTAAAGCTTTTCGATATCCCATACCACAGATAGAAGTTAAACCTAAAGACTCAGCATGCAGGGATTCATTGTATACTTTTACGAATTGCGGTGATAGTGCCTGAAGCCTATCTGAAAAAACATGTTCAACAAATTGAGCTGGCGCAGTTGAGACGTATAAATATCCATCATCTTCAGGGTCATAAGAATGCGAAGACATAAATTCATTGTCGCAATTAGAACAATAATTCAGAAGGGAAACTTTGTTCTTTTCATAGTCATCGTATTCAATTAATGAGGCATAGAGAACGGTTGGTGACAATGCGTGATTACAAAAAGGGCAGACACTTGCATATTCTACAAGAGCATATTCATGTTTACCTGTGTTGAAATTATAAAGTAAAGTATTTTTTTTCATAAAAATCTCCTTTTATATGCTTAAACGTCGCAATGCTTGTAATCACAGAATAAGAGAGAAACAAGAAGAAGTCAATAAAAACACAGCAGATTATGGAATATCTGTTGTCAGACCAGAAGGAATCAGTATGAGGCCGCGAGGCCGGATGGGAGGAATAAATGAAAGAATATAAGAAGACTCTGAAAAAAGTAAAGAAAGAGATGAAACAGCTCAGCAAAACTGTTGAGGAGCTTGTTGAGCTGAAAGAAACGATAGTTTCTGATATTGCTGAAAGAATGAAGGAAATAGCAAAAGCTATTCGTTAGACTTCTGCTTTTCGTATTCTTTCAAAGTTGCAATTGTGGCACGGATGGCAATGTCAGAAATTTTCAAAACTAATTCGTCAATGCCTTTAGTCGTGTCGAGACCTGAAGAAAACTGATCCAAAACATTTTTACGGATCTGTTCATAATCAATCATGTGCATTTTCTCCTTTCATATGTACTCGGGTGTGCCAGCACCCTGTATATACAGAATAGGAGTGCACTGTTAAAAACACAAGAAAAAGCGTTCGACAAAGTAGTAAAAATTCTATAAACACAGGTGGAGGTGAAAGAGATGGATGTAAAAGAATACATACAGCAGGCATCAGAAGTCCATGGCTTTGCGCTGGAAGTAGCCAGAGCCATGACAGGTATCCAGCAGATGCCGGAATTTTCTTCCGAAGAAATGACCATAGCGGATGCAAGTAAGCTGACAGGCTTTCCGGAAACATCAATCCGTGCCGGAATCCTGAACAACTGGCTTCCGATCGGCGTTGCCACGCAGAACGGCAAACAGGTCTATGGGAATGTAGATGGAAGAATCAAATTTTACATATTTCCAAGAAAAGTCTGGGAAGTAACCGGACATGTATGGAGGGGAGCAGAGAATTTATGACAGCACGGCAGGTAAGCAGATATATAGATCTGGTAAACAGACGAATGCAAATTCTTGAGCATTGTGGCGTGGACTGGAAACCGGAATATGGCCTGGAACTGAACCAGATCGAGAAAGAACTTGCGGATCTCCGACCTCTGGTAGATGCAGAGCATCAAAGGAGAGGAGGTGAACAAAGATGCAGAAGAACCTGATCATCAGTCTGATCACAGGTCAACTTGCGGCACTGCTTCCAATATGGGACTGGGGAGATAAACTCACATTCCTGACAGGAAGTATCTGCATAACGATCGTGGCCATGATCATACTCACGTGGCTGGAGGACAAAACAAGAGCAATAAAAAGAGCCCTCACATCTGCAAATGTAAAGGGCTTAAACAACTAACCTAAAATAAGTATATCAAATTCACAGAAGAAATCAAGAGGTAAAAAATGATTAAAGTAAAAACAACAGATGAACACGTACAAACAACGCTCAAAGGGGAGAGTTATCTCCTTCTGAATGAGCTGGCAGCTGTTACTGCGACTCTTATGCGGATTCTTATTGAAGATTGTGATGCGACAGCCGAAGAAGCTGAGCTGGAAATAAAAAATAGCTGCATGATCGGTATCTGTTCCACAGAACACCGATTAAAACACAAAACGAAATAAAAAAGGCCCAGGTGTTGCACCACCTGGGCCAGGACCATCCGGCCCCTGGAGTAAATTAGTTTACATAAATATAACACCAGGGAGCCGGAAAGTCAAGCATCCGGCGGTTATGTACACGACAAACGCATGAATGGTTAGCAACTGCAAATTTTATTTTTTCTACTTTTTAAGCTTCTAAAAGCTCCTCTAAATACTTAATTGGACGCAAACTTACTACGAACCTTTTCTTTCTCATTGACA